>Ga0209756_1001110_pt1 | contig 25289 bp, 32 predicted proteins | sample ETNvirenome_6_85_FD_184071 | JGI IMG/M metagenome (GOLD analysis project Ga0209756, IMG submission 184071) | Marine viral communities from the Pacific Ocean - ETNP_6_85 (SPAdes) (version 3) | ecosystem: Environmental > Aquatic > Marine > Oceanic | place: Pacific Ocean | collected 2013-06-19 | reverse complement strand
ATTTAGACGCTGCATTAAATGTGCTGGAACCGGCGGAGCTGTTTGCCTACGAAGAACTAATAGAACTTTGGATTTGGTATGGTAGCTGGGGCTAATGAAACTCCTACTTGAAAACTGGCGGAAGTATTTGAACGAAGACGAAGCCGAGCATTTCCCGTGGCTTAAAGATCTCAGAGGACTGGGCGCCGAGCCAGGACTTGCTGATCGTCTTAGGGTTCGGCTTCAGTCCGGCGACGATCGATTCAACATATTGGGCGCTGGCGCCTATCGTACGGTTTGGTCTCCGCGGGGTGATGAAGATCATGTAATAAAAGTTGTTCACGACAACAATCAACGCGAACTGCAAATGAATAAAGATGATTTTGAAACAGCAAAACGATATCCGCTCATTTTCCCCAAAGCATATGCGCATGCGGACGATTTTTCTTGGATTGTGATGGAAAACACACGTCCAATCACTTGGCCAAGTCAAATGCAGAAAGTTTTGGATCAATCTTTTCCCAAAGAGCAGGAGGCTTTATTAAAAGTCGCCGATGAACTGCAGTTTAAGCCGGCAGACCCCTTTCACGTCATGAAGATGATTATGGCATCTTTTCGCGACGACAGACCGATTAATGAAGTCGCGTCGGCCGCTGTGTCCGCAGCTCGGGCGGAACTTTCTCAAAAAACGTTGGCGCCGGATGCGCGGGGTTACTACCCTGGGAAGATGGCTATAGGACCAGCATACCAAGAACTAAGCAAAGCAATGCACGAGTTTGAAATTGACAAGGCGGAGCTGGGACAAGGCAATATTGGATTTGACAAGGACTACAACTTTAAGATTATTGACTCCTCAGTATTTAGTTCTGATCCGGGAGATGGTGGCTCGTGAAACTCCTGCTTGAAAACTGGCGAAAGTATATTTAACTCCCGAAGAAAATTGAGAAACACCCAAAAAAGAACTAATTAACTATACGCCGGAGTATCGTGTTATGAAGAAGTCAGAAATTATGCAGATTATTAGAGAAGAAGTTCAGGTTGTGTTGACTAATGAAGAAGCTATTGAAATGTTTGACCTCGATCCGGCCGCTTTATTGGATGAGATGATGAATGAAGAAAACGAGTTCCAACGACGCATGGCGGCGATGCAACAACAGCAGGCGCAACAAGATGCTCAAAAGAAACAGGGCGCCGGTGAATTCCAAAAGCGAATGGCACAGGCACAAATGAAAGACAAAATGGGACAGGCACAAAAAGCCTCCAACCAAGCCGAATTCCAAAAGCGCATGGCAGCTGCAAGAGGAAAAAGTAATATCGATCAAGCAAAGAAAGCTTCCAACCAAAATGAATTCCAAAAGCGAATGGGTGGCGCGCAAGCACAAAGCGACCAACGGGGTGCCCAAAAAGCAGGAAACCAAGCCGAATTCCAAAAGCGAATGGCAGCTGCGAAGGGAGCAAGCAATATCGATCAAGCAAAGAAAGCTTCCAACCAAAATGAATTCCAAAGGCGAATGGCAGCCGCGCAAGCACAAAGCGACCAACGGGGTGCCCAAAAAGCAGGAAACCAAGCCGAATTCCAAAAGCGAATGGCAGCTGCGAAGGGAGCAAGCAATATCGATCAAGCAAAGAAAGCTTCCAACCAAAATGAATTCCAAAAGCGAATGGCAGCTGCGCAAGCACAAAGCGACCAACGGGGTGCCCAAAAAGCAGGAAACCAAGCCGAATTCCAAAAGCGAATGGCAGCTGCGAAGGGAGCAAGCAATATCGATCAAGCAAAGAAAGCTTCCAACCAAGCCGAATTTCAACGGCGCATGGCAGCTGCAAGAGGTCTCGAAGAAAAGAAACTTTCCTCCAAAGAACGAAAAGATATGTCTTCTAGTAGTTTTATCTTTCCGAAAGAAAGGAAATTTCCCATCCCTGATGAATCACACGGAAGAAACGCCCTTTCTCGCGCCAATCAGTATTCCTCAGCGCCCAGTTGGTATGATGGAAGCCTAGAAAGCCTAGTTAAAAGAGTGCACAGCGCTGTGAAGAAGAAGTTCCCGGGGATTGAAACAACTCCCGCCTCAGCTAAGCCAGGAAAAGGCTAAAATGACTATAGATTACGAACAATTAAAGCTCTTCGTTAAAGAAGCAATGTTTACCGGTGGTGGTATTAACGAGCCGTCGGCGCCTGAGGGAATTCCTCATCGGATGCCGGCAGCAGATCCATCGCGTGACGAGGGTGACGCGAAAGCCAATGAGTTATATGATCTCTCTCTGGTAGCCCGGGAAGCTATCGAGGCTGTGGTTGAGGCGCTAGATGAACCAATATATGATAGCCCGTACGAGCATGCTTTTAAGGCGTCCGCATGCTTTCGCAAGGTACTGAATGATCTCGAAGGCTTGGGGGCGTCTCCAGCACCGGAAGATCGAGTTGTTGCTCCGCCGAGTTACGAGCAGCCATACAACGCCACTAGGAATCGAGATCAGGGAGCCTCAGGAGCCGGCGCGGCGATTGCAGGACTTGAGGAGTCAGCCTTGAAGGCGCCGGCTGACAATGAGCGGCTGACGAAGATAAGGTCGAAGGCGCCTGGACTTGAGAAGGCTGCAGATATGATCAATAACCAGGTGGAGTTTGAGACCGAATTAGCGAACTTCCTAGCGCAGTATTCAAATGTTACTGATGCAATAAAGAAAACAGCTATCCAAAAACTACTAACCACACTTAATCAAAAGGCAATATAATGAAAATAACACGCGAACAACTTAAAAATTTAATAATTGAAGAAGTAAAAACCAAACAATCAATGCTACTAGAGATGCCCGGTGATGATGGGCGCGGTCTTTACACCTACAGTGAAGAAGACAAGGAGACCAGCGAAGAGCGGATGGAGGAACACAACGATGTTCGAAATCTTTATTTAATGGCGCGAAAGCTTGATCAACTCCATGATATCCTAAAGAGCAAAGAAGACCTAAATGATGAGGTGAGACTGGAAATAAGAAAGATCAATAAAAATGTAACGGAGCTGCTTGATGCAGCGGTCTATGACAAAGACAACCCGGAAGTTCCATAATGTGGGACTGGAATCATTTTAAAGCTGAGGGTTGGCTAAGTCACTCCAGAAGGGCGCTTAAATTATCAATGCTAATGATCGCAGCTGCTTTGGCTCTCCTTATTCATATGGTTGTTCCTTTCTGGCAACAACCAAAGGCGCTGCGTCTGTGTACTGTCTCACAGGTTATTTGCCATGAAATGTCTATATGTAAGGAAATTTCTTTGAGAGAATAATAAGAATGAAGAATGTGGTCAATCTAGCATATATTTTGACTATTATGGTTTTCATTGATTTAATCTCCACTCTCTATTGGGTTAACACAGGTTTAGCTACCGAAGCTAATCCAATAATGAATTTTTTCTTTGAGCAGTCATCAGTTCTTTTTACTCTCGTTAAGTTGGGGATTAGCTTCAGTGGAATTTTAATTCTTTATTTTTTAAGAAAAAGATTTCGTAAAATAATCCTGAGTATCTTGTTGGGGCTTAACTTTATTTATATCAGTGTTTGTATGTACCATTTATGGGGAATGCTATTTCTCTTCTCTTAAACTAATTAATTAACAATGCATAAATGTATTAATAACTCTACCGCGAACGTGTATCATTTAGAACAGTTCGTTGGCGACTTTTTTCCTTACTCACAAAACCAACTACGTTTTGATAAGCCAGTCACTATTAGGTTTGAAAGTGATGAAGATAACGCAGCGGTATTGTTAGGAAAAACAGCGCACTATGATCCCGAGGCGCTAGAAATAGTATTATATATCGATAATCGCCATCCAAAAGATATAATGAGATCTTTATCTCACGAACTTGTGCATCATGCACAAAATTGTCGGGGTGATTTCGGTGGATGCGATTCCCCGGGCTGGGAATTGGGGTCTGCAAACGGTAATGATGTGTGTGTCAACGACACTGGTCTTGGGTATGCACAAAATAATCCTCATCTTCGAAAAATGGAGCGAGAGGCGTATACGAAAGGTAATTTAATCTTTAGAGATTACGAAGACCTAATTAAGACAGGAAAAATTGAAGTCCACATTGACTTTAAAAACTCAGGAGAACCAAAAATGTCATTGCAAGAATGGAAAAATAACGAAATCAACCAGAAGTTGATGAAGAAGTGGGGACTTCTTAAGGAATCCCAAAATGGGGAGGTCCACCCTTGGGACGTCCACTTTGAGCCGGATGACAGATCGCCCGAAGCATTGAAGCACTTCGCCAGAGACTATCTCGCGAATAGTCCGCGCGTGCCTTTTGAAGTCATAGATTACTTTAAGAGTATCGGGCTTGACGGAAACCATGAAGCTTTGTTGAGCATCGCAAAGACCGGCGTGATTCCTGGTGAAAACCTTAATGAAGACTCCAAAGAAGAAGAAAGTGAGCACTATGGCGAAGATGAGAGCGCGGACAAACATGAAGAAGATCGTCTTGAGGATCATCTCGACGCGATTGAGCATCATCTCAAGCGACTTCGAGACGATATGGGATTCGATCAGCACCGCGAAGATGACCACATGGACGAAGGCGGCATGGATTGTCAAGAGACTGGCGTAAACGAGACGGTGTCTAAGAAATTATCAATGAAAGAAGCAAAAGAATTGGCGCATCGACTGATCGAGCGTATTAGAAAGGAAGGTAAGTAAAATGGTTGCACCATGGATTAGAAGAAGGAGAGCGGCTCCTCCGGTGGTTGCGGTCCCCGTCGACGAGGTGCCTGTAACTGCCACAACAGTCGCAGAAACTACAACAACAGCAGTGCCTGTTACGAAACCTAAAACAAGCAAAAAGACTACTACCAGTACTAAGAAGACTGCCACACCAAAGAAAACAGCTAGCAAGTCGACAACAACTAAAAAGACTAGTACATCCAAATAATAAAATGGCCGACTTGAGACGTATGACAAGAGAGTTTTTGCTTGGTGAAAGTACGAAACCGAGTGTGGCTAGCTACATTCAATCTGTTGCTGAAGTTTTGGAATCGATCTCTCCGCGGACACGTACAGATGAACGCAGAATAGAAGTTGCGAGGGCTAGTCTCAAAGAAGTGCGCCGGCATACTCGCCGCTTACAAGAGCGCGTGACCCTACTTGAAGAGCAAGTTAATATTTTAGAAGAAAGCAAGGAGTAAAAAGTGGGCGGTAAAGGTGGCCATATGTTGCACCCATATGAGGATCCGGAACTAACGTTTCAGAGTCTTATCGACATGTTTGAGCACACCGCTATGGGGGGACTGGAGGGTACCATCAAACGTGATGGTCAAAATCTTGTTCTTTCTTATTCTCTTTTAAGAGATGAAGCCGTCGCCATTAGAAACGACGATCATGTTTTCGCCAAAGGCATGGGATTAAAAGGTGAAGGTCCAAAGGAAAACTTTGCTGACTATTTAGCCGCGAGATCACTCTGGGTAGTACTCACAACTCCAAACGGAAAAAAAGAAGAATTTACCACCGAAAGAAAGTGGGAAAAGTATCTTAAAGAAAACAGAACATCCCCCGAAGCACTAGAAGCTGCAGGCTATAGTGTCGAGATGATAGGGCGCGGATGGAAATCTTTTCGAAATGGTGTATCCCGAGAGAAAAAGGCTACGCCGCGGCATATTATCGAAGCTTTCTCTAAAGCAATGCGTGATTTAGAAAACGTAGCTAGAGAGATGCCCAAAGAGTTGATAATTAAACTTTTTGGCGAAGATGCTGACTATTTTTATAATGCCGAAGTCATGAGCCCCCTCAGCAGAAATGCTATCGAGTATGGGGTCGATACGCTCAGTACACATCGTATATTACATCATAAATACGACGAAGAAGAGAAAGAACTTGATACTATGGGGGCGATTGAGTCCGGGAAGCGCGCTGAGATGTTCGACAGGTCCCTGAAAAATTACTTTAACGAAAAGGGCGTTCCGGGGGACGAAAGGAACCCTACTCCTGTGTCTGTTGGGGCAATGGAAAGGTTGGCGGCACTTGAGGATGATTCCATTAAAAAAGAAGCAATAAACAAAGTTGCACAGATGGCTTCTGCAAATGGTCTTTCTCTTAATGATTCTTTGGGTCAGCTCGTTTTTGTTCGTTTTCGTGAAGCTGTCGCTAAAGCTCTCCCGAGTATCGGTCCGGAGGCAGAAAAGCTTCTTATCATCCGAATGTTTCAAGAGGTCTATAACGGCCCGGGGCACGAATGGGAAGCAGACGAAATATTAAGAGAATTTGGTGATGTTAGTGTGACGGAGGGCAAAGTACCTTTGAAAGCGATTATGGGCGCCTCCGCTGATCGCGAGCCTCAAGTTGCCGCAACGGTTAAAGAAATCGCCGGCTCGGCGAAAAGATTTCATAATCATATTATTGCACCACTTGTTAATATTATTTTCACTTTCTCGGCACACGCTCTTGGAGCCTTAAAAGATCTATACGTTCTTAATAGAGACGCCGAAATTGAGCGCACGCGCAGCACTGTTTTAAAAACAATCAAAAACCTGGAGACCCTTCTAGATCCTGTTAATTCAAGTGATCCGCGCGCCGACGAAAAATGGGAAAAATTCTTGGCTCAAAGAGATAAATTTAAAGCACTCGAAGACAAAATTAGCGAAGCCGAAGGGTTTGTTTTTCAATGGCCTCCGGGGAGTGATAATACCTATAAATTTACCGGGTTGTTCGCCCCAATCAACCAACTTCTCGGTATGGATCCCTCGAGGTGGGCCGAAAGTTTGACTTATACAGAGACTCTTTTGGAAGACATGGGAGAGTTCGCCATCGCCAAAGCAAAGACTGCCATCAAGACTGGGGCAGCAATTGCGGGTGTTCCAATAACGATGGGCGGACTCAAATCGCAACTCCCAGGTTTGAAAAGTACTTTAACTTTAGAAGAGTCGACGACTCAGCCGGATGTAGTATACATTCCAGGCGGTTTCAAGCCCCCTCACTGGGGACACTTAAATATGGTACGCCAAGCAGCCAAGCGGTTTCCCAATGCTTCTATCCGTATTGTAAGCGGTCGAGCCGGGAAGCAGCCGACTCCCGACGGTGAGACCCCCACCGGGCGTGATGGAATCACGTTAGAAATGGCGCAAGGTGTTTGGAACCACTATTTTAAAAACGACCCTGTTTTGCGAGGAAGAGATATAGAGATGTTAGCCATTACTGAGCCGCTCGTTGCGTTGGATAAAGAAGGTCAGCCAAGAATCCGAGCAAAAGATGGTGAAGTTATTACCACTTACAGCCCAATTGAAAAAATTTCTCAAGATGTCTACAGAGGGGAGGAAACTCCTACTGTTGCAATTGTATACAGCAAAAAAGACGAAGCTTATGGTAATCTAGTCAAAACAATTTTTAAGAGTTTAGACGAAGAGGGAAAACTTTTGACACTAGCTGCTGATGTATCTTCAGGAGCTAGTGGGGCTAATTTAAGCGCTACAGCTTTTAGGGCTGCAATCCAAGAAAATGATTTTGAAACATTTAAACTTTTCTTACCAGAGTTCTATAATGAAGACGAACAAGGGGCATCTGAACTATTTACTATGCTTGGTGGTCTGATCGAGGAAATATCTTCTGGTGTCGGAATGGTCGGGGCACCGCGAGGTTTTGGGAGGGCGCCCGAGGTCGTTGGTTCAGAAAAACAGAAAAATAACTTTCTATCAAAGAACGAGGGGTTTGTAAACGAAGTAATGGACTATTTATTAGGAATATCGGTGGGTTAAAAATGATTGACAGAACACAATTCGCAGAAGAATTAATATTACGAGAGAATATCCGGAAAGCTATAGCTGTTGTTTCGAAGCGACGCGAGAAGAAAATCTTAGTCGAAGCAGCAATGGAAGAAGAATTGCGTATTCTGGTACGAGGCATGATTAACGAAGTCCAATCAGCGGTTTCCACTATCGCAATCCATGACAATACTGGGCTTAATGCACTAGAAGATTTATTTAAAAATACTAACCTTTTGTCTGTATTCGAACGTGGATATAAATCTTTAACGTCTAACAAAGACCAAAGAGAATCATATTTGGCACACTGGTTGTCGGGACTTAAGAAAATGCTTAAACCTGAGGAAGAACTTAAGGTAGCCGACCAAAAATTAGATATAGAAAAAGGAAATGATGAAGGATCTGTTGATCTCGTGGAAGATATCGATGTAGCTGTAAGCGATCCTAAAGATGACCCAGCTTTTATTGATGTAGAAGAGCCTGAAGCTATATCAGATGAAGAAATGGAAAAAGAGGGCATCACCGTTCCCGGATTGGACAAAACAGGACGAAATAAGGCTTTTGCTGATATTAAACATATCGAAAAAACAACGCTCAAAACATTTGATGAATTAGATGATGCTGGAGATCGAGAACCTTTCGAGGAATATCTGCTTAAAAATTTGTTCTTATATGCTGATGTATACGAGAATGAGTTAGACAAAGATCCGCCGTTGCCTGCAGGAGTTGAGGACGCTGTTGCAAATGTTCCACAAGTAGAAGAAGAACCTGAGGATGAGATTCCGATCGGTGATGATGAAGAAATTGCAAATATTGAACTGCAAGAAGTTATAAAACACTTAAATATAGAAGATATTATTGAAAATTTATTATGAAATATGAAACCTAGGAAGTCAAATTCCCTGGGTTTTTGTAGAGAAATATCTCTTTCTGATAAACTGAGAAAAGAAGGAAAATCTAACGAAGCATTTGAAGTAATGCTCTCTACACTAACCCTCGAAGAACTAATCGGGCTTAAATTAGAATGTGCTAGTCGCTTAACAAGTGGCAAGTTGTATGGTTTTAATTTATGGTCCAATGTTGTTGAATTAGCTAAAGAAGCACTATATAATGCTGCAATTAGTATTACTGATACAAATAAAGAAGCGACGCGTATATTGGGAATCAGTCTCCAAACATTAAATGCGTTAAAGAAAAAATATGGCATTAAAGAGTCCTATAGTGATAATATAGAATAACTGATATGGGAGCAAATGTCAAGAAAAATATTAGGGGGTGCCAGGTTTCGACAGAGTAGTGAGTTTTTACACTAGTGCAAGTTGTGCAATTTAGAATAATCACATTAATCCTTTTCTAAAAAACTATAACTGCCAATAACGCAGATTACGATTTAGCCATAGCAGCTTAATCCTTGGTTGCTCTTCATACCAAGTGTCCAAGAAGAGTATAACAATTGAGAACGGTTTTGTCAATGTTTAACGGAGCGAATAAAATTGACTATTTTGCCTATTTATAAAAAGAGGCTAAGCTTGTGAATGACTTGAGGAACAAATGCTTTGGATGTGGGTTCAATTCCCACCACCTCCACCAAATATCATAAAGGAATATATTATAATGTTTAAAAAATGCAAACCAAAATTTATTGAAAACAGTAGAATCCCAGTGTGGCTTTCTAAAATCGCACCCATCCGAATTGGTGCAATATCCCTGGTTTTCTGGGTTTTTGCTAGAGGAACGATGACCGATTCTATGAAAAGACACGAAACCATTCATTTTCGACAATGGTTGGAGTTGGGAATCATCGGTTTTGCCGTTTTATACGGATTATTCTGGCTAATTGGATTAATCCGTTTCAGAGATACGAAGTCCGCCTATCGTAGAAGCCCATTTGAAGTAGAAGCATATGATAATGAGGCTGATGAAGCATATTTAGATAATAGAAGGTGGTATGCATGGGCACGCAAATAAAAATGGCCATTTGATGCACAAAAAATGGATCAGAGGTGGACTGGACGTCACTGGACTAAAAAAACAATAATTTAGTATCATCTCTACAACATATCTGTTATACTTCTTATCTAATTAAGATATAATGAAACTAAAAATTATATTAATATTAATTTGTTTATGGTTTTCTGGTTGCATGCATATTAATGGGATCTCTAATCCAACATCTACTGTCGAATGCCCAAATAATTTTCCTATTAAGGGAAACTCTGACGTTTATATCTATCATTCTTACGATAGCCCCCATTATGCTAAAGCCAAGCCGGACGTTTGCTTCAAAGATGCTCAGAGAGCAGAATATTATGGCTATAGCAAGTATAAATTTTGGAATCGATATACAAACTAATCTAAAAGTATGCTAGAATAACTTATATTCATATATATCATATTTTAACAACAGGAGGAATTTATGATGACCCTTAATAGGTATTTAACTGCCTTAATTACTGTATTGTTCTCATTGACGTACATCAGTTGCGCCGAAGACAAAACAAATGACGACGATGTAATCATTTTTGATGATGACGACGATATAACCCCAACATTAGATGATGACGATAGTGCTTTAGGCGCTGCTGTGACCGGAGTGGTACTAAATGCCTACAGTCAGCCCCTATCCGGCGTTGAAGTAGCCATGCATGGTGTTGAAATTACAACTTTAACGGATGAAAACGGCAATTTTAGATTGGAAGGTATCCCAGTTAGCTCTAGGGCGCAGATTACCTTTAAAAAATCAACATATGCACGAACAAGCACTCCAATCGAGGTCCTTGAAGGGGTAGAGAACACAATAATTCAGAGAATGGCGCTTGTTGATCATGTTTTTACGTTTAATGCCGAAGATGGTCGAGTATTCGTGGCAGATAATGATTTAAGGATGGAACTTCCCGCCAATAACGTTGTTGATACGTTAAATAATGCTTATTCCGGCGCCGTCGTAGCTGAAATAACCTATTTTGACCTGGTATCCCCCCAGGACGAAGGAAATGAGCTATTGGCTGTACCGGGAGACTTTACAGCAGTGAATTCAGCCGGAGAGGGGAAGGTTTTAGAGTCATATGGCATGATTCAAGTCAATTTAAGTACTCCGTCCGGAGAAGAACTACAAATTGGGGGACAAACCGCTGCTGTTCGCATCCCGGTACAACATTTAGGACCCCCACCAGCCGCCGGCGATGAGATATCTGCCTGGAGTTATGACAATAGTAACGGAAAATGGATCGAAGAGGCAGTAGGAACTGTTATTGAGCTCGAAGGAGCTCTGTTTTGGGAATTTCAAGCTCCTCATTTCTCTACATGGAACTGTGATCGCCCTATTTCGACACATGGGTGCCTAACTGGCACTATTACGGACTCTGCCGGCTCCCCCAGAGGGGGCGCAACCGTTAGAGCGGTCGGAATCACCTATATTTCCACTACAACTGCTCGTACAGGGCAAGATGGGTCATTTTGTCTTGAAGTAAAGAACGGGGAGACCGTTTGGGCTGAAATATCGTACTCAATTGCCGGACAAACCGCTACACAGCGTACTGATGCGGTAGTAATCTCCCCCGGTCAGGCTAGTTGTTCTCTTGGGGCGTCTACATGCGACGATTTGGGCACCATTCCGGTCGATATTCAGACATGCATCGCCGGAATAGTCATAGATTCACAGAATTTAGCCCTAGAAGGTATGCAAGTAGTAAGCGCCGCGGGAGGGGTTGCAACTACTGATTCTGACGGCGCTTTTTGCACAATGAGCCCAGTTTTTCGTAATTCTGACCTTTTTGTGCTCACAGAGCCTGATAATATTGGTTTTTTGCCTGTAAATGTTTATACACAGCCCGGAATTCCCAATTGTCAGTCCGGCTGTCCCAACTTGGTGATATTGCGACCGTATGAGTCCACCTCTTGCGTTGAAGGCACCGTTTTGCTTAATGGAGAGGTTGCAGCCAACGTTGTGGTCGAGGCATATGACTTGAATTTCCCCTCAACGCGTATATATAGCACTTTAACGAATACAGATGGTTCATATTGCATCCAAACACCCAGCAATGTTTCTACGTCGGTTCAGGTCGGCAATAATGACTTACCTTGTGCTTCTGAGACTATTGATACCGATAATATCGGGGGAATGGCATGCGGAGACACTGGTCAGACGGCCGAATGTTATAGTGTGGACGATTTGGTTTGTAATTTATAACAAATTTGCAACAAAATTGTAATATGAAAGAATTTTGCCCATGGTAGTTACTTTAAGGAGTATTATCATGGGCAATTTTTTATCTAACTTTCATAAAGACGAAAACGGTCAAGGAATGACAGAATATGTCATTATTTTAGTTGCGATCGCAGTTGTGTGTATAGCTATAACAGTAACATTCGGGGGCAAGATAAGAGCCCTGTTTGAGACCGCCGATGCAGAAATCGACACCGTAGATTCCAGTTTATAACATATTTCTCTATCTACTATAGGGTGCATAGAGTTTTATTAGTATTATTTGTGTTGATAGCTGTTTCTTGCAGCCATAAAGAAGATCTTCCGGTAGAAACCGATTATGGAGACATATATTTCCATATTGACTGTTATTGGCCAGATCCCCAAGAAGTTACGTCCCCGGCACTCTGGAGGTGCTATGAAGACATTAATACTGATTTATTGTCCGGATTTCTTTTTTTAGAGCTTGAAAGTGAGATAAGTCTCTATTTTTGCGGTGAAAACCTGGAATTACACAGCGGTATAGACATATACGATAATTTAATCGCATTACTAACAAGAGATAAGTATGATTGCCTTCATATCACCGAAGATAAACAAAAAGGAAACGAATTTGATTGGAATTGGGACCACACCACCCGTAGGCTGCAGATTATCTGGCGACCAGAGGATAGTGTCCATAAAATGATAACTTTGATAGTTGCTGAGGGCAGATATGGTACCGCACTCCGGGTTCCTGTATATTATAAAGCATTAAATTAAGACTTGACAAATTAGCTATATCCTGTAGAATATAAGTATAGATTTATTCTATTGGCTCTATGGAAGGAAAAATAAATGAGTACTGAAGAAGTAGAAGAAAATTTGGGACATACTGAGGGACCCTCGTGGCAAATTGTTGGTAAATTTGGATCGTTTGCGGAGGCTGATAGCAAAAGAAACGAAATAAGTGAAGATGTTGATTTGCAAGTAAAAATACATCAAATGGGTACCGTGGCACAGCGTTATTTCGCTGTGAAGCAGCGACCAGACCCTCAAATTGCTGTTTTTGAAGCAGATCGACTGCGTAAAGAAGAAAAGAAAAAGCGCAAAGCAAAGCTTAACAAGAAGCGCCGCAAAAAGTAAGGGAAAGAGCTTCGTCGCGTCCTTATATACCAGGGATTAGGCAACCTGTCGACTAGTTAATGTGTAAAACACAGTTTACTTGGAGACAACAGTGTCGGAAGATAATAAAACAAAGAAAATCCCACCCTTTCTTAAGACTGTGTATCTTTCTAATAGGGAGATGAGATTAATTCTTGCTGGACTGTATTCTCTTAATATGTCACAAGAGGAAATCGACTCCGCGCTCTGGAAAAAACTTCTTTTCGAAAAGATGCATAAAAAAACTCGCAGAAAGAAAGACTAAATGGATTTAAAAACAAGGGACATACTCAAACTTAAGGCAGCAATAGAATTTGGATCCGAACACATGTATATTGTTAGATCCTCCGGATTGGGGCCAGCGCTGATAGCCAAAGTAAAACACAAGAGTGAGGCGCCAACATTAAGAAGGAGAATTCCCACAGAGTGGGAAGGATTGTATACTCTTGTACTTTATAACTCGGGTGACCCAGATATGGTAGAGGACGATTCTGGAGAAGATGTAAGTCTTTATGACCCGGAGTTAATCTAGTGTACCAAATTTGATACAATATAGGAACGCCGGTATAGCTCAGCTGGTAGAGCAGCGGTTTTGTAACCCGCAGGTCCCGCGTTCGATTCGTGGTGCCGGCACCAAATTTGGGGGTGTAGCCCAGCAGCAGCAGCCATTCAATAACGGAGAAAAAGAAATGAGTAAAAAGAAAAAAACTATTTTAGTATCCGGCGGTTTCGACCCGGTACACAAGGGTCACGTTAGGATGATTGTCGAGGCTTCCACATACGGAGATGTAATTGTAGTTGCAAACAGCGATAATTGGCTCATGCGCAAGAAAGGGTATATTTTTATGCCCTGGAACGAACGCGCAGAGATCCTCGAGGCATTTAGGGGTGTCACTAGGGTGGAAACTGTTGAAGATCATGATGGCACCGTCTGTGAGGCTCTCCGACGCTTACGTCCTGATTACTTTGCGAATGGTGGCGATCGCAAGACAGATAATACTCCCGAGATGGAAGTGTGCGAAGCACTTGGTATTGGTTTATTATGGAATGTCGGCGGCGGAAAGATCCAAAGCTCTTCTGAATTGGTCGAAGCTTCTGCAATGCTGGGACCAATTGCTGAAGATCCAGAAATCCCAGATTTAAAACCAACAAGAGTGGAAATAGTTGCCTCTGGCGATGTCCCACGCGAATAAAGGAAATTCTCTCACTAGTCCTAGTTATAGAGAGAAGATCTCCTTATGAGTCGTAAGAAAATCTATGTCCTAGACACTAGCGTATACTTAACGAATGCAGAGTGCATTTATGCCTTCGAAAATAATGACATTCATGTACCATTAAAAGTGTTTGAGGAAATTGACAAACACAAGAAACGGCAAGACGTCGTCGGCGGCCAAGCGCGAAAGATAATTCGGCTTTGGGATGAACTCAGATCTCAGGGGTCAATACACACAGGCGTTCGTATTCGTAAGGGACACGGTATTATTAAGTCGATAAGCGCCAGTGGTATAACCCAAGCTGATCTTCCTTCTGACCTTGATATTCGAATCCCGGATCATCTTATAATAGCAACCGCGCTTAAGGCGAAAAAGGAAAATGATAATAAGGTTATTCTGGTCTCTCGCGATATCAATATGCGTGTTATCGCAGATGCAATTGGACTTGAGGCACAAGACTTTCAAAGTAATCAAGTGGTTGCTAGTAGTGAGAACATATATACTGGGTTTTCAACAGTTCTCGTCGATGATCAAACAATCGATAACTTTTATGACAAAAAGACTGTATATTTGGAAGATGATACACTACTTTCAAACCAATATGTTATGATGGTCTCTAACGCAAACGAGAAAAAGTCTGCTCTTGGAAGATTTATAAACAGTGCTTCTCCGCTAGAGCAGATTGCAAAAAGAAAGAAGGGCGTCTGGGGCATTAAGCCGCGCAATAAGGAGCAGGCATTCCTTTTAGACGCGCTAATGAACCCAGACATCCAAGTGATTACTGCTATCGGCAAAGCAGGTAGCGGTAAGACGATCTGTGCGATCGCTGCAGGGCTTGAACAGACCATAGATGAGGTGACCTCCACATACTCTCGCATAATCGTTTCTCGTCCCGTCCAGCCCCTAGGAAAGGACATTGGCTTCCTACCCGGAACGATGGAAGAGAAGATGGCGCCCTGGTTGATGCCAATCCAGGACAATCTTCAATTTTTAATGGGAAATGATAAAGTAACCCTTGACATTTACATGGAAAAGGGTACAATAGAGATAGAAGCTATGACTTACATTCGTGGGCGATCAATCTCAAATGCTTTTATTATAATTGATGAAGCACAAAACTTGACAACTCACGAATTAAAGACTATAATAACAAGAGTAGGAGAAGGAACTAAAATCGTGCTAACTGGAGATGTAGAACAGATTGATAATATTTATGTTGATTCTACCACTAATGGATTAACCCATGCAGTTGAGAAACTCAAGTGTTTTGACCTTTCGGCACATATTACTTTAACCAAGGGCGAAAGGTCCAAGGTTGCTACTTTTGCTGCAAAGAATTTATGAAATGAGATAAAAATGACAACCAATGAAGAATTAGAGCTGGGGAATGATCCCGGCAATCCGGTATTAGAAGAAACCGTGGAGACTGATACAGGTCTTAAACAATTAGTAGTGAACTATATCGGTACTCGATTGATGGCAGAAGAAGAAGTAACAGTCGACATGGCAGTGCAAGTCTTCGCCGCAGAATTCCCTGAATTTTTAATGGCAATTGCCGAAGAGAATTTCCTGCGTGGCTATCAGCAAGCGTTAGATGATATTACAGCAGCAGAATCACGAAAAAGTTAATGGAGTATTACATATATAATGTTCCTGTGTTTATAACACACGAACCTACAGCTAGTATTGATTTACGTGCTTTCTGCAACCAGTGTCAAGAAATACTGCCATCGGCGCTACTGAAAAATGTCGATGTAGTATACATAGGAAATTTTAAGGAGCTTCGTGATAGAAATGCGGCGTATCTTAATGGTGGTATTTATATGAGTGCCGCAGAACCAACTGTGTTTGATATGGTTGAAAATTTTGTACACGAAGTGGCTCATTCTTTAGAAGAACAATTTGCATGGCAAATTTACGATGATGAGTTGGTCCAAGAATTTAAGGGCAAGCGCGAACGCTTGCGCCATCTCTTGGATAGTGAGGGGTTTGAAATCAACCCGGTTTTGTATAGTTACACCGAATATAATCAAAAATTTGATAATTTTCTAGCAAATGAGGTGGGTTATCCTACGCTTTTGTCTCTAACCATGGGTTTATTCGTGTCTCCATACGGGGCGACGTCAATTCAAGAGTATTTCGCCAATGGGTTTGAAAAGTACTTCCTGGACAATCCCCGAAACGTTTCTAAAATCAGTCCGGTTCTGTACGGAAAGATAGAACAGATATTAAATGAGCAAGCCTAGACATATTTCTTTTTCCGAGCTTAAAGATTGGTCACTCTGTCCTCATTATCATAAAAAAGCATGGGTCGAACGAGTTGCATCCTTCGAGGGCAACGAATACACAGCATTCGGTACCGCAATTCACAATGTATGCGAAAAGAAGCTTTTGAAAGAAAGTATTGACGAACGTGAGGTTTTTCAGATAGGGTTCGATAAACAACTTCAAGAATTAATAGAGAAAAATATTGAGGTAAATCCACAGAATGTTGAGCAGATGAAGAGCGCTGGGCCTCTTATTCTAGCAGAAATCGATGCAGCACTCGACGATTACTTCGGTGACTATGAAGTATTCTCCTCAGAAGAAAAACTTTATGTGCCGATAGAAGACTTCGATATTAATTTTAAAGGATTCGTTGATGCAGTTGTGAAGGTCGGCGATACGTATCATTTATTTGATTGGAAAACTTGTTCCTGGGGCTGGGATTCCCGTAAAAAGGCAGAGAAATTAGTAACTTATCAACTTACTCTTTACAAACATTTTTTCTGCCAGAAGCACAAAATCGACCCAGCTAATGTAGAAACTCACTTTGCTTTATTAAAAAGAACGGCTAAAAAAGATCGTGTTGAGATATTTAGAGTAACGAGCGGAACAAAAAAAACTGAAAACGCTCTTAAACTTTTATACCAAGCGATTTATAATATCTCTAAAAGAATAAGCATCAAGAATAGGATGAGTTGTCTCAAGCCTTACCGATGTAAATTGTATAAAACCGAACATTGTCCCTAAGAAAGGTACTACATGACAGATAAGATTAAGATTTTCACTATTAGTGATCACCCGTTGTCTCCGTCTGGTGTTGGCACACAGACGCGTTATATTATTGAAGGAATGCTAAAAACTGGGAAGTACCAGTTTGTCTCCTTCGGTGGTGCCATCAAACATGAGGATCACAATCCTCAGCAGACCGAACAGTGGGGTACCGATTGGGTCATTTGGCCCATCGATGGGTACGGCAACAAAGAGCAAGTCCGCGCCATGGTCCAGCAGCAAAAGCCAGATATTTTATGGTTTATGACGGATCCCCGATTTTTCGGCTGGTTATGGGAGATGGAGCACGAAATCCGGGCGCACATTCCAATGGTATACTACCACGTATGGGACAATTACCCATATCCAACATATAATAGATCACGGTATCTCTCAAACGACCATATCGCCTGTATTTCTAAAGTAACCCATGATATTATTCAAACGGTTACTCCCGAAGTAGATTGCTCTTATCTTCCACATGCGGTGGATGAAGAAATATTTAAGCCATTTGGCTCAGAGGTAGCAAAGAGGCTAAAGACTGAGCGAGGATTGGGAGATAAATTTGTTTGTGTTTGGAATAATCGCAACGCTCGTCGAAAGCAATCCGGGACTTTAATTTGGTGGTTCAAAGAATTTTTAGACACAGTTGGGCACGATAAAGCAACCCTTATCATGCACACAGATATCAAAGATCCCCACGGACAAGATTTAGAAAAAATAATTCATGAATTGGGGCTTGTAAACGGTGAAGTGTTGTTCTCTAGGGATAAGATTCAAGCTACAGATCTAGCAATGCTTTACAACATGGGGGATATTACAATTAATATTTCTGATGCCGAGGGGTTTGGATTGGCTACTCTAGAGTCTCTATCGTGTGGAACGCCCATCCTGGTTAATATGACCGGAGGTCTCCAAGAACAAGTAACAGATGGTGAGAATTTCTTCGGAATTGGTCTCACCCCTGCGTCTAAAGCGATTATCGGATCTCAGGAAGTACCATTTATTTACGAAGACCGGCTCAACAAGGACGACTTCCTTGCCGCGCTCACTAAATTGTATAATATGGACCCCGAAGACAGAGAAAAGCTCGGTCGACAAGGAAGAAAGTGGACACAAAAGCATTTTAATTTTGATGATTTTCTCACCCGGTGGGATGATTTGTTCACAAAGGTTCATGAGGAAAAGGGATCTTGGGATTCTAGAACTCCTCGTGACCGTTACATTATGAAAGCTTATTAAAAATGAGAAAAAAGATATTAGTAAAAGCGCCACTGCTCTCGCGCTCTGGATACGGAGAGCAGGCTCGCATTGTTCTGCGCGCATTGAGGACTCGTGAAGATTTATTTGATATTTATCTGTTAAATATCAATTGGGGTGCCACCGCATGTGTCACCCCAGCTGCGCTGGAAGAGGAGGAATATAACTGGATTAACACTCATATACATGAGAGTATGTTATACTTACAAAGCGGCGCCGATGCAACGTTTGATTTATCGTTGCAAATTACGATTCCGCCGGAGTTTGAGAAGATCGCGCCCGTAAACATCGGACATACTGCAGGAATCGAAACGACCCGGGTCGCCCCAGAGTGGATTAAGCAATCCAATGAAATGATAGACAAGATCATCACGATCTCGGAGCACTCAAAGCGCGGCTTGGAAGAGACATCTTATAATGTTAGGGACCCGGGCACAGGGCAAGAGATTCGTGATTGGTCTTTGATGAAGCCGGTTGAGGTAATCAATTATCCAGTGTATGAATATACACCAGAGCCAATTGATGTTAAGTTCACAACGAGTAAAAACTTTCTAGTAGTTTCACAGTGGTGTCCCAGAAAAAATTTAGAAAACACAGTTAGATGGTTTGTAGATGAGTTCAGAGACGACGAGGACGTGGGTCTGGTGTTGAAAACTAATATTGTATGCGACAGTATCATAGATCGAGAGCACGCAGCAAATCGGCTTTCTACTTTGCTGAAAGTCTGTGGAGACAGAAAGTGTTCTGTTTACCTTCTGCACGGCGAGCTTACGACGGGAGAAATGACATGGCTTTACCAGCATCCCACAATGAAGGCACTTATCAATATTGCTCATGGTGAAGGCTACGGACTTCCTATGTTCGAGGCGGCTTATAACGGATTACCTCTGGTGGCTACTACCTGGAGCGGCCAAATGGATTTTATTTGTAAGCCAAACAAGAAGGGCAAAAAAGTTCCACATATCTCCCGTGTCGACTTTGATCTTCAGCCTGTTCCAAAAGAAGCACTTTGGGATGGCATTATAGTAGAAGGGTCTTATTGGGCAAATGCCAAAGAGGCATCTTATAAGCGCGCTTGCCGAGAGATTCTCACTAAAGAAAAGCACTTTAAGAACAAGGCGAAAGTATTACAAAAACATATTTTGAAAACGTTCTCGCAAAAAGATATATATCATCAGCTAGTCCAATCAATATACGGCGAAGAAGTTGTCCATGTGGACCCGGCTGATATTCCAAAAATTTCAATCATTACATCAGTATACGACGGGGATGACTTTATTCGTTCTTTCTTGGAAGACATGACAAACCAGACAGTTTTTGACCGCTGTGAATTGATACTTATTAACGCTGATTCACCTGGAAATGAAGAGGAAGTCATAAAGGAATTTACGGACAAGTATGATAATATCGTCTATAAGAGACTTGACAAAGATCCTGGTATCTACGGTACGTGGAACGAGGGTGTAAAGATGGCAACCGGCGAATATGTTACAAATGCCAACCTAGATGATCGCAAGGCGCCATATTCTTTAGAGCTGCATGCCAAAGAGCTTTTGTTAAATCCTGATATTGGATTGGTATACGCAGATTCATATATCACAAACACCCCAAACGAGACATTTAACAACAATACCAGCCAGAACCGGCGCTATAATTTTGAGCAATTCTCTAAAGAAGCTATGCTTCGCGGAAATCAGCCTCACAATAACCCTATGTGGAGAAAATCTCTACATGATAAGCATGGGTTGTTTAACAATGACTACCGGTCTGCTGGTGATTGGGAGTTCTTCCTACGTTGTGCCTTCGCCGGCGAGACATTCAAAAAGCTTGACAAGGTACTTGGGTTATATTATTTCAATCCGAAGGGAATTTCTACTAATTTCGAAAACTTTTCCTGGAAGCAGGATGAAGAGAAAGAAATTTATACCAAATATAAAACTTTATTTGACGGCGAGGACTGAGGGTGTCCGCGGCAGTATTAGCGTACAGCCTTTTCTCTCCCAAGGTCTTGCCGCAGCACCGTCTTCACGATACACACCGTACGGATGCTAGCCGATATTGGTTTAATCTTCCGGCGGTTGTCTTAACTAATGCAATACTGTATCCTGCCCATGAGATGCGTCTCTATATAACTCCTAATATTCTGGAGCACGAACTGGCGCCGATACTTTCCATAATGAAACGTCAGCCAAACTTTACTTATCAAGTGGTGGATATGGAGTATGATGCCACAGAACCGGCGATATGGCGAATAATGCCTTTATGGGAAGCAGGAATCGAAACTTTTCACACCCGGGACATTGATTCAATTCCCACGGAAATAGAATATCGATATACCCTTGCATTCGAAAAGAGCAGGTGTGCTATGGGAACGTTACGTACGCATGCACATCATTACGGGATTAAGTGCAGAATGTTAGCGGGGCTGTCTAGTTTCCGTCCAAATCAGATCCCATATCAGATGAAATATAATAATTTTTATACCTATTACGCCATGCGCCATGGAAATTATGGCTCCGATCAAGATTTGATGATCCAGCAGTTCACAACAGATCCACTGCATACGCAGGATAATTTCTATGATCATCACGCATATGCACAAAAAAATAAACAGGATTTTCCATGCCGAAGCGCGACTGATAGAGAACTAGAAGAGGTCACCCTCTCAGGACAACAGAAAACAATATTACAAACGTTAAAATCTGAAGGATTAGATAATTGGGCAGGCGAACCCGTAGATGCCCGGGGTCCATATACTAATCATTTATTATCTCATTTTCCAACAGTGGAAAGAGAAATTAAATCATCAAACACCCTCAGATCTTTTTATATAAGAGGAGAAGCATAAAATGGGAGACTCTCCTTGGGACTTGGATGAGAAATTGTTGAATTTTTTTACCGAAAAAGAAATGAGGGGGGGCTTTTATATTGAAGCTGGCGCCGTAAATGGAATTTGGCAAAGCAATACTTTATTATTAGAGAGAAACTTAGGATGGTCCGGTCTTCTAGTCGAGCCTGATCGTAATCTGTATGAAGAGTGTCTTATCAACCGGTCCAGCAATTTTGTTTATAATGCAGCCCTTGTGGATTCGGATTATTCTTTTTCACATGTCGAGGGGACCTTCACTTCGGCACAACCTAATTATGAGCTAGCGCTCCAAGGGCAGATTCGCTACAAAAATCCGTATTTTAATATAAAGCCCGGCGCCGAGATACGCCGAGAGCCGGCTGCAACACTTTCTTCTATTTTAGACTATTTCAATATCAAAAAGCAGATTGATTTAATGAGCTTGGACGTTGAGGGATCGGAATTCACAGCCATGGACGGCTTAGGTTTAGATACAATACGACCCACATACATAATTATTGAAACAACCACAGATGAAAGCATGAGGGAAAAAACATATAATTATTTGGTAAAATTCAACTATCGGCTTATAGAACAATTGACACCTAACGATGCGTTCTATATTGATAGCAGCTCTGAACAAGGAGATTCGGAATGAAGGTCTACCGCGGCAAGCAAACCCCAGAGCATAAAGGAGATACCTCGCGAGAATTACTGGATATTTGGCAAGAAGAGGGATATTGCGAAGTTATTGATGGCGAAGTGGAGGATGTTTTTATCTGGGCCAACGCGCCAGGTGATGTTTTGTTGTATGAATATGATCGCTGGGATGTATATCCAGGCACTCCTCCCACATGGCGCAAAGCGCTTTTCGGCGGTCAACAACATCCGCGCGGAGAACCATGGATTTATTGGGGTCGACGACCTAAAATACTGCATGCCAAAGTAGAGCAGGGAATTGTGAGATATGCTGATCGCACCATCGAATCTCTATTCTTGGGAAAGGTAGAAAACTCAATTCAATTAAAGAATCGTACGTTTCACGATTGGTCTGACTCGGTTTCCTTTTTTTCAATGCCTGTACAAATGGGTGATAGCTTCAACTGGAAATATACTCAAGAAGAATATCTTGATTTTGTTTCAAAAAGTAAATTTGGATTGTGTCTTCCTGGATATGGTCCCAAATGCAACAGGGAGATTGAGTACTTGGCGTTGGGAGTAGTACCGATAATAACAGACGGAGTAGATACGATTTATAACGACCCCCTCATCGAAGGGTTTCACTATTTTCAGGTTAAAAGTCCCCTAGAGATCGCCTATACTATACAAAATTGTTCTAAAGATCGCTGGGAATACATGTCGTATAATTGCCGGAAATGGTATGAAAAGAATTGTTCTCCACGAGGATCTTTCGAGACAACCCAAAGATTAGCAAAATGAAAAGAATTTTAATTAGTTATGCGCACAACGGATTTACTAGCTCCCAAAAGCTTAATTCTAAGAGTGGCTTGGAAGTGGGAGGGTTTACAGATACCATTGAATATGGCTGCGATATGTTAGATGAAGATTTTAAACGAAAAAATCATGCCATTTTATCTCAGCGCCGAGGTGCAGGCTATTGGCTGTGGAAGCCATATATAATTTTAAAAACTTTGGAGCAAATGGGCGCCGGCGATATTTTATTTTATTCTGACGCTGCTATAGAATTTGTGGAAAGCATGGAGAATTACTTTGATTTGTGTGTTAATGATGAAAAGGGGATTATCTTGTTTTATAACAATCATCATTTAAATTATTTGTGGACGAAACAGGACTGCCTCATTCTTATGGGGCTTGATAAGCTTTCTCCTCCCGGCGATCCTACTCCTTGTGCTCCTTATAGTCGGCAATTAAATGCTGCGATCCAGATGTGTCGCAAAACAGAATATTCATTAAAATTTTATCGTGATTATCTGAATTTTTGTGAGGACCCTCGAATTCTAACAGACATGGAGAATACGTTGGGGCGCCCCAATCATAAGGGATTTATTGAACATCGACATGATCAGAGTGTTGTATCGCTACTGAGATTTAGAGACAATATACGCGCTTGTGAAGATATTACGCAATGGGGACCCTTTTCAGGGTATGGTCACGAGGTATTATTGAATCACCATCGCAGAAAAAATTAAAAAGGAAAAATATATGTATTACGATCAATTTAGAAAAAATATTCATAGTCAAAACGGTGAGGACGGAATAATAGAAAAACTATTCGAAGTATTGAGAATAACCGATGGTTACGTGGCTGAAGTCGGTGCACATGATGGTATCGAGATTAGTAATACGTATAACATTTTTAAGAACAATAATGATAACTATATTCCTATTTTGATAGAGGGAGACCCTCCCAGAATTGATGCACTTCGAAAAAACCTAGCGCATATCGAGAATAAACATGTTATTGCCAGTTATATTGATTTGGGAGAAAAGAGGCTTGATAAACTTTTTGCTGATTTGGATATCCCCGATCTAAAAGAAAAATTTAAATTTCTCTCGATCGATATTGATGGAGACGATATAGGGGTGTGGGAGACATTGGTAGATTATCGTCCCACTATAGTTTTAGTTGAAGCAGACTCACACGCGCCACCTGGGGTCCTGAAAAGAGACCCTCTCACGGGCTGTAGCGCCGAGTCGCTGGTTGAAGTGGGCAAGAAGAAGGGATATGAACTTATAACACACTGTGGAAATGTATTTTTTGTAGTGAAAGAATTGTACCCGATTTTAGGGATAGAAGATAATTCCTTGGAAAAGGTATTTGACTATAATTGGATCCGAGGACTCTACTAACCTGCAATGCAGAAACTTAAGATTAACTTTGTTGATTTTTGGCCAAATTTAAATAAGAGAGACAACTATTTTTTTCACCTTCTGTCGACCAAATATCAAGTTGAGATAGATATAGAAGACCCCGATGTGGTTTTCTTTTCAGTGGACTATAATAAAAGAAGGGATAGGGATGCGTACGCAAACCATCACTCAAAAAAAGTCTTCTTTACCGGCGAAAATGTAAGTGCTAATTTAGATTTTCCTGGATCTATTGAATACCCACGATATAGTATTGGGCATGCGGATGCAGCACTCACGTTTGAATTCTCACCAGATCCTCGCAACTATCGATTGCCGCTGTGGGTATTGTTTATAAATTGGTTTGATGTTCCCCATAAGGAAGAAAGAGATCAGTCTTATTTAATCCCCAAAGATCATCTTTTGGATCGAGCCTCCATTAGACGTTTTAATAAGACTAAGTTTTGCAATTTTGTGTTCTCGAACAATAGTGGAGAACGCATTCAAATACTTAATGAAATAAAGAAGTACAAGAATGTCGATTGTGCCGGCGCCTTGGCTAACAATATGAATAGCCGAATCCCCGGTCGAGGAGACCAGAAACCAAAAATTGATTTCCTTTCGCAATATAAATTCACCATTGCAGCCGAAAACACAAAGAACACAGGATATACCACAGAAAAGATAATTCACCCTCTTTCTGTGGGAAGTATTCCAATATACTGGGGATCAGAAAGAGTGGTTGAAGATTTTAATAAGGACAGCTATATTAACGCTGCCGACTTTTCTAATTTTAAAGAGTTAGCAGAGTATGTTAAAATGGTAGACAACACTCCAAAGATATATGAACAACTACTGAATGCGCCGGTATTTGAAAAAGGTGAAATTCCGATAAGATTCCAGCCTGAGAGTGTCTTATCCTTTATCGAAGAGAAGATAATATGCTAAATGTAGAGAAAACATATGTAGTCCATTACACGCGCCTTATTGAGAGGCGCCAGCGCTTAGAAGGATTTTTACGCAACAACAATATTGTTGCTGAA
>Ga0209756_1001109_pt1 | contig 25297 bp, 29 predicted proteins | sample ETNvirenome_6_85_FD_184071 | JGI IMG/M metagenome (GOLD analysis project Ga0209756, IMG submission 184071) | Marine viral communities from the Pacific Ocean - ETNP_6_85 (SPAdes) (version 3) | ecosystem: Environmental > Aquatic > Marine > Oceanic | place: Pacific Ocean | collected 2013-06-19 | reverse complement strand
TGTAGTTGGTTATTGGAATTTTGATAATGTAGTTGATGGTAAGGTTATCGATAAAAGTGGAAATGATAATCACGCTACAGTACACGGAGCTTTACAAAAGGAAAAAGAATTAAGAATTGGAAGTGTTGCATTAATACCAAACAGACGAGATGGAAAATTCACTTGTTTGGAACACGAAGAAAATGGGTGGAGTCAAACTAAATTCACTCATTGGGAAACACGAGAAAATCAATTAAGATTTTTTAATAAGGTCAGACAAGGATTAACAGATCCTAAAAAGGATGGTTTAAGTTCACTTAAATATGAAGTTATTCACCAAGAAGAATTTTTAGACAAACACGAGTTTATATCAGTAACATGAGTAAGAAATTAGCAATATGTATTCCACATTATAAGAGGGAAGAACACCTTAAAAAGTTTGTTCCACATATGGATGAGTTTTTTAAGGACAAAGATATAGAATACAAGATATTTGTTGCCAATCAAGTATATCCAGACAGTGTAAGTGGATTTAACAGAGGAACATCCAAGAATGTAGCATTTGATGTTGCACAAAAAGAGGGTTATGATTATTTCTGTTTTCATGATATAGATATGTTACCTGAAGATGATTCGTGTGATTATTCTTATCCCGATAAAGTAGAACATTTAGCAGTTAACGTGGCACAATTTGATTATGGATTGAAGTATCAAGAATATTTTGGTGGTGCTATCTTATTCACCAAAGAACACTACGAACAAATAAATGGTTATTCCAATGGTTATTTTAATTGGGGAATGGAAGATGATGATTTGTTTTACAGAACTAAGAAAAAGGGATTAGCAGAAGAAACATTTATGAATCACAAATCAGATGATCCACGAGATTTTATTACGTTTAATGGTCTTTCTGATTATATAAAAATAAGTCCAACTGATAGTTTAAGAGAAATTACAAGTGGTAATTTTACAATGGCAGTATTGGTTCGTGCTGAAGATAGATTTGATATTCCAAAATACCTAATTGGTGATGTGGAAAATAGAAAATTTATCCATCAATATATTTTTGGACGACCAAGTTTTCAAATGGGATTAGGTTGGGATAATTCAGATGCATATTCATTTGGTTTATTTAATCAAAAGAATAAACATTCTTATATGTGGATTAAAAGACATCCTGATGTTTGGACTCATTTGATGGTTACGGTAAATGTTGATGAGAACGAAATGAGATTTTATTTAAATGGAAGGGAATCTGATTCACGATTTGGACACGGTTCACAATCACCATTAAAGTTTCAATCACCATTAAAAAAATATGGTGGAAATCCATTTTATTTAGGTGTTGGTGATACCAATAAAGAAGAATCTAATTTCTTTGCAGGTGATATTGCACAAGTTTGTCTTTTAGATAAAGCATTAAATAGTGATGAAGTGAAGAACTATTATAAAACTGATTATCCAATTCCTACTGGTTCTTCACTTTACTATGATTTTTCTGATATTAGAGATGAGATAGTGTATGATTTTAGTGGTAATGGAAATCATGGAATATTAAATGGTTGTTCAGTTGGTAAAGAACCTATTGGTAAAATACAACATACAATATTACCATATAGAAATCGACCAGGTAGGTTTTTCTCACAAGAACATAAAAGAAATGATATGGTTGGTGGTAAATGGGTTCATCAAAAAGATACAAGTATAAATGAAAGAAGATTTGTAGAAGATGTTCAGTGTGGTATGATAAGTATAGATGAAGATGGACTTACAGATTTGAATTATAGTGTGGTTAAAAGAGAAAAATTGTTTGGAACTGAACATGAAATGATAGATTTTAAATGTGAACAAGATATTCCAAATCACGTGGAGATATAAATGCAATCAGAAGGTACAAAGACCCAAATGGAATTAGTAAAACCAGGAGAAAGTGATTTTTCAAGTGATAATCCATTTTATAATAAATTAAAATCTGAACTAAATGATGCGGGATGTGGATTTTGTTTAGCAAAATGGACACAAGTTACTATGCATTTACATTTAGGTCATACTCATAGTTGTCACCATCCAGCAACTCATAAGATACCGTTGAATGAATTAAAAACAAATCCTACTGCACTTCATAATACTGAGTTTAAAAAAGAAAAACGAAAAGAAATGTTAGATGGTAAACGGCCAAAAGAATGTGATTATTGTTGGAATATAGAGGATAATTCGGATAGATTTTCCGATAGAGTTTTAAAATCTGGAGCATCATGGTCGTATCCACATCTTGAATATATCAAGAAAATGAACCCAGATCAAAATTTTAATCCAAAATATGTAGAGGTTGCTTTCTCAAATGCTTGTAATCAAAAATGTAGTTATTGTGGTCCATCATTTTCTTCTACTTGGATGGAAGAAACTAATAAGTTTGGTGGGTATCCTACTTTAGATAATTTTAATTCTATTGAGTATATGACAAATGAAGATAAAATGCCCATTCCACATAGAGAACCAAATCCATACATAGATGCATTTTGGGAATGGTGGCCAGATATGTATAGAGAATTACATACATTTAGAATTACTGGCGGAGAACCATTGTTAGCAAAAGATACTTGGAAGGTATTAGATTATATTATTGATGAGCCAAATCCAAATAAAGAATTGTCTTTATCTATTAATTCTAACTTAGGAGTACCAGATGAATTAATTGACCACTTGATAGATAAAATTAAAAATATAGAAGATAATGATAAAGTTAAGGAGTTAGTAATTTTTACTTCAGTTGATACTTGGGGGAAACAAGCAGAATATATTAGAAATGGATTGGAATTTAATAGATTTTGGGACAATGTAAATAAAGTATTATCAAGTACTAATCGTATGAATTTAACTTTTATGAGTACATATAATGCATTATCTGTTTCATCTTATTCAAAACTAATTGAAGGTATTTACAAGTTGAAACAGGATTATGGTACATTAGACAGATATTGGCCATCTGCAACTTTTTTAGATTCATCTTATTTGAGATATCCTACTCATCAAACGGTACAAGTATTACCACCAGAATGGTCAGACAATATCTTCAAACAGGCACAATGTATGGATTATTTGTCTGTTCCTTTATTTGATTATAGGAATATAGGATTTTCTGATATTGAAACTCAAAAAATAAAAAGAATTTATGATTGGATGATATCAGTTGATCAAGATTCCGAGGAGTTAAAAAAACAGAGATATAATTTTGGTAAGTTTTTTGAAGAACATGATAGAAGAAGGGGAACAAACTTTATAGATGTTTTTCCTGAATTAGAAAGTTTTTATTATTCAACATTGGAGATGTCTTTATGATAAATTTTAAGGGAGATGAGGATGCTTATTTTTTACCATTAAGTAATAAGCATGGTTTAAGTACTCTTTTACCATCAAAATTATTTACATCATCAATTTTTTCATTTGTAGTGAGGGTAAAGGTGGATTGGGATGAAATGGGATCCGATGAAGTTGGTGGAATACTTGCAATAAACGGACAACATACTGCAATTTTATGTAGAAAAACGGAAAGTGGAGATTTGTTTTTACAATGTGATGTATGGATACAACAAAATTTACTTGAAAAGCCAGTTTCTTTATATTGTAAAATAGAAGATGGTCCAGCAAACGATCCATATTGGAAAGTAGATAAAAAAGATGATTGGTATAATATAGTCATGGTTGTAGATAGAGATAAACAAAAACTTAAATTTCAAGTGAATGATAAATATATGGAAAGAGATATTGATGGAGATATGATTGAGTATGATGATGCTATGATTTGGTTAGGGTGTTGTAATGGATTATCGATATGTCCACCAGAACATCGGTGGAATTTTAAGGGGACAATAGATGATGTTGGTATATTTTTGTATGATGTACGCGCACAGGATAGAATGGAGCTTAGTCAATCTGGAGAAGAGCAAGTTGATAAGGATGCTATTCCACAATTTACATATGGAAAAACATTGGGATCTTTTTTTAGTGGTACACATCAAGAGGGTGATTTTGATCATAGAGAAATTATTTTTATGAGTAATTTAAAAGAAGTTAATTCTTTTAAAATATATGATGAGAGTAACAATGGTAATCATTTCGTAAAATATAAAGATGAGTGGATTTGATGAGTAAATATGTAATAGATATAGGGAGTTTTTTTAAGTGAGTTTTAATATAGAAGTAGAGGATATGAAATCCGCATTGTTAAAGGGTTGTTTATCTGAATTAGATGTAAGAGATGATAAAGTTATAGAAACTTATGATAGATTCTTTTTTCGGTCTGATGATTTGACTGATGTACAACAGCACCCTACTAAATTTTGGAAAATATACGATGTAGGAACTACACATGAAATCGGTGGAAGATTGAATTTAATGTGGTTAACAGATGATGGTAGAGCAGTTTCTACAAGACGGTCCTCACATTTTACAATTTTAAATTGGGCCATATATAACTATATGAAAGATAAAACGGAAAGGGAAAAGGATTATATTATAAATTATTTTTGGAATCCATTAGAATTGCAAAGACATAATGTTGATGATCCTGTAATATTGCAAAGGACTCAAAATTATGAAAAAAGTAATAACTTACATTTGTCTAAATTAATGGAAAAGTTTATGAAAAATATGGAACTTGTTAGACTATCTGGTCCATATCGAGATAGAGTATTCGGTGGTGGTGAATATGGTCATGCTAATAAATTATTGGAAACTCCCCATTTTAGTATTGAAACATTTAATACATTGACTGAAAGACAAGAAGAAATGTTATCTTATATTATTAACCACTATCATCTGCGGAATGTTGATGTGCACGGTGATAATAATAAATTTCGTACAAGTGAAGTTCAAGTAATAGATTTATCAGAAGAACAATCAGTATCAAAGCAACTTAATCAAAGATGAAGAAAATACTTTTATGTGGTGGTGATAGTTGGACATCAGGTGATATTATAGATCCAAAATTACAAAAAAAAGGAATCACCTACGTGAATGATGTTAAAAATGACAATTATAGATTACCAAAAGTTTGGCCACATAAGTTAGGAAAATTATTAAATACAAAAGTTATCAATTGTGCCAGTGCAGGATGTTCAAACGATACCATAGTACGTGATGTCGTAGAATATACATTAAAATTATTATTGGAGTATGATGAACAGGAAATTTTTGTTATTATTGGATGGACATCTCCCGAACGCAAAGATTTTTATTTTGAATTTGAAGGTGAGGAGTTTTGGGAAACCATGAGACCAGATATGTTTTTAGATAAACAACAGCACAAAAATATACCTGAAAAATTTTATAATTTTTATGAGTCATATTTTTTATATTTTTGGAATGAAAGGGAGTATATGAGTAGGTATATACATCAAAATTTATATTTACACAAATTTCTATCTCATTATAAAATCAATCACTTATTTTTTGATGCGTTTTATACGAAAAAAGATGGTAATACTGTGTTAGGACTTCATCATGGTTATCAAGTTGAAGATGATTTGGGGATATATGATTCTCATACAAAAGATTATTTTTATAGATTAAGAGAGAGAATTTTTAAGTCAATATCATTCAAAAACTTTCTATTAGATTTAAATTCTGATAGTAAAAAGTTAGAATATAAAAAAAATATGTGGAGTGAAAATGATCCTCATCCAAGTGAAAAGGGACATCAATTGTGGGCAGATGAATTATATAAGGATTTGAAAAATGAGTTATAAATATTTAGTAACAAATGGATGTAGTTTTGTTTTTGGTGATGGATTAGGCAATATGGAAGAACACTTCAAATATAGGTTTTCTAATTTATTATCAAATAAATTATTATGTGAAGATATAAACTTATCAAAATCAGGAGCTTCTAATGATAGAATATTTAGAACTACTCTTGATTGGGTAGAAAACAATAAAGATAAATGCAAAGATACTTTATTGATTTTAGGATTAACTGATCCATCCCGAGTTGAATTTTATTTGAATGAAATAAATGAATATGTTGATTCACATTTAAGTTCATTGGGAGATAATCATATTGGTCCAATGGAAGGAAATACTGGAATAAAAGTTCCAACTCATATTACTTCACTAAAGACAGGTAGGGATAGAGTTTTAAAATGGTTAATGTTTTATTTACAATATTTTTACTCTGATAAAGAGAGAGTGGAAAAAATTAAAAGAGAAATTACTTTGTTATTGCCATATTTAAAAGAGAATAAAGTTGATTTAATTATTTTTAATTCGTTGGGATTTCCACACACAGATGCAAGGCGGGGCCAACCAGATGGCATACATTCAATAACACTAACAGATTTTTTAAGAAAAAATACCAACTTTCTTTCTTTTGATGATAATTATTTATATAGTTATAACGAGAAAAAAGTGATTGATAGTTGGAACGAATATCTTTATGGTAGATACCAAACACACGAATTACCAGATGAATGGTTATCAACTGATGGTCATCCAGGTAAAGATGCACACAAATGGTTATCAACTTATTTACACAATTATATAAAAAGAGGTTTTAAGAATGTTTAATATATTTTATGATGATTAAAATTTTTTATGATAGAATAATAGATGGACAAAGATTACCAAATGGTATACCAGAAGAATGGGTAAAGTTTTATTCACCACAATTTAATCCTGTAGAATTTAGAGAAGAAATTGGATTTGATGCAGCAGTATATCCAAGTGATTTATATCAACACAAAGGTGCTAAATTATGTTTAGTAGATGATATCGAAGATAATAATGAAAGTAATTACTTAGGTATCTATCCAATTGAAGGATTTGCCTCACCTGATAGGTCACTTGGAAATGATAAGGCCTGGAATAGAAAATATAAAAGTGCATTTGATTATATGAGTGATACGGCAAAACAATATCTTAAATCTAACAAATTAAGACTGTATTATGGATTTCTACAAGAGGCCTTCATAAAAGATTCAGAGTTAAAAAAATTACATTATCAATTAAAAACATATGGTATAACAAATGCTATTGTCGCCGTAAATGATTATCTTGCACCACAACGATATACCAATTGGATTAATAAAAATAACAAAACAAAAAGGTTTAATGTTATAGTGTATTCTCATTCATTATTTGAAAAATCAAATGAAGTATATTGTATATTAAATAATTTACATTCGGGTATATTTGATTTGAGTAAACCGTATAAAAAACATAAACATTCGGCAATGACTATTGAAGATTTTAATTCTACAAAAAATAATCATAGAAAAAGTAATCTTTTGTGTTTGAATAGGCGAATGAGACCACACAGATTGGCAACTTTATGTGTTTTAAATAGAAATAATTTAATAGAGAATAATGATATAAGTTTTCAATTTATTTTTGATGATTGTCCGTATTATGTTTCTGATCATAATCATAGAATTTTTGATGATGAAAAGAAAGACTATTATGAAAAGGATTTTCATGAATTAAAAGAGAAAAAATTTAAATATGTAGATTATCCCATAGCAATGGAAGCAAAAGATGGGATCCATCATGGATATGGGTGGGAAAATTGTAAACCATATTTGAATACTTATTTGAGCATCATAACTGAAACAGATTTTACTAATCCTACTGGATATGTATCAGAAAAAACTTGGAAACCTATTTCATTTTTTCATCCATTTATTTTAGTTGGTAATCCGAAATCATTAGAGTTTTTAAAAAAATTTGGATTTAAAACTTTTCATCCATTTATAGATGAAAGTTACGATTTGGTATTCGATAATACGGAAAGGTTTAGTATTATTGAAAAAGAAATAATTCGTATTGGTAATATGTCTATCGATGAAATTCATGAGTGGTACTGGAATATGAAAGATATTCTTATTTATAATTATGAGCTATTTATGGAGTATGCAAAACACCATTCTGAATACAATTTAGAGTTATTGGATTTATTGACTATTACAAAGTCAGATATTGTTTTTTTACCAAAGTTTAGAAAAAATAAATAATTATTAAAAAGGAATTATGATGAAAATTTTAATTACAGGTGGGGCTGGATATTTAGGTTGTGTTCTTACAAGAAACTTAATAAAAAATCATGATGTGGTTGTATACGATAATTTAATGTATAATCAAACACCATTGATTGATTTGTGTAGATTGAAGAATTTCAAATTTATTCACTCAGATGTCAGAAATATTAAACTATTAAAAGATGAAGTTCAGAAAAGTGATGTGATAATACCATTGGCGGCTTTAGTAGGATTTCCAGCATGTGAGAATGATAAAACATTGGCCACCGAAGTAAACTATAAGCATATTGTAGATATTGTTGAAACCTTATCTCCAAATCAAAAAATATTATTTCCTAATACAAATAGTGGATATGGAAGTAGAATCGACGGTGAGGTAAGTGAAAAAAATAAACTCACTCCTATAAGTCATTATGGTGTTACTAAATGTGATGCAGAAAATTATATTAAATCTTATAGTAATGGAATAATATTTAGGTTGGCTACAGTATTTGGAGTATCGAGTAGAATGCGGTTAGATTTGTTAGTAAATGAATTTGTGTATAAGTTATTAACTGATAAATATATAACACTTTTTGAACATGAATTCATAAGGAATTTTATTCATATTCAAGATGTGAGTTCCGTGTTTGAGTTTATGATAGACAATTATGAAACATATAAAAATGAAATATTCAATGTTGGTTTATCCGATACAAACATAAATAAACAACAATTGGTGGAGAGAATACAAAAACAGATACCAGATACATCTGTAACACATTCTGATTATTTTGTTGATCCTGATAAAAGGAACTATAGTGTGAGTAATAGTAAAATAGAATCTACGGGTTGGAAACCAAAATACAGTTTAGATTGTGGTATAGAAGAATTAATTGAAGCATATAAAATGATTGTACCACAGGAAAGTTCACATTATAGAAACGCATTTCCTTTAAGTTATGGAGTATCAACATGACATTCGATGTAAAAATATCAGAATCAGAAGTATTTCCAGAAGTAAAGATATTGAAACCCGATCCTTTCTTTGATTATAGGGGAGAGATGTGGACTTTTTGGGAAAAAGATAATGAAGTTTTATCCCCTGGCCATGAATGGAAAATTTCTAAGTTTACTCGTTCAAGAAAAAATGTTTTACGAGGACTTCATGGAGATAATGTGACTTGGAAAAACATTACTTGTGTTTGGGGAGAGATATATTTGGTTGTAGTAGATAACAGACCAGATTCAGTAAATTATTTAGAGTGGGATAGTTTTATTATATCAGAAAGAAATCATTTGAGTGTTTTAGTTCCACCAGGATTTGCAAATGGACATTTATGTTTGAGTGAAGAATGTTTGTTTCATTATACACAATCTTATCCAGAAGATTATGTTGATTGGATGGATCAAGACAAGTGTTTAAAGTGGAATGATGAAAATATAGGTATAGATTGGCCTATAAAAAATCCTATATTAAATTGGAGAGATAAATGAGTTATGTCGATATAGTAAAGGACATAATAGACAACTGTTACTTTACTCATTTTCCAAAAGAATTCAGTAGGGATGGTGATTTGATATCAGATGCTAGTGATTTCTTTACAAATATTCTTAATCACGAGATGTATGAAATATATGGAGAAAGAAAAGTTTTCCACGATAAAAAGGTAGTGAGATTTCTAAAAGAATATAATAAAGATAATGACGGCAACTTCGGATGCCATGATGTCAGATTAGAAACTGCACTTAATTCAGATAAAAAAGTCATCATTCAATTCGATTTACATCCAATGACGAATTTCGAAAATCCATTTGAAACTACAAAAACTTATTTTATAGATAAATTATTTAGTGATAGTGAAATATTGCAAAAAATGAGGGAAGGTAAAGTCATTCTATTTCTCTATCAAGGATGGGAAGCAGAAAATTTTACCACATCAACATTTCCAAAAGATAAATTTAATGGGTATTATGATTTATTCGATACTATTTTAAAAGAATATAATCTACCACCATCATCAATCATAATTTTATGTAGTAATTTACTCGGAGAGGCCTATGAGGATAGGTATAGAATAAAAGTTATACACGATAATGCCCTCGAACTTGCATCATTTACTCCGTTTCAAAAAAAATGGGGATTATTTACTGGATTTAATAAATATGCTTTAGACTATCCAATAGAAGAGTATATTAAAAATATAAAAAAATGTGAATCTAAATTATTACGAGTAAATAGGACGCCCCACCAATCGAGAGATTGGATGTTATATACTTTACATAAATTAAAATACTTCGAAGAATCTATCGTGGAACATAAATATTTTGATTATAAAAATATAATTTACGATGGAAATTTCTGTAATTCTGGTAAATTATATGGAAAAAAAGATGAATCTTTTTCATTTATTTCAAAGATATTTGATGCTCATTCCAGTGCAAATAATGAACCACACGGAACTAAACCAAATTTAGCTATAAAGGAAGAGGATGAAAAAATATTTAATAAAATAGATTCAGATTTACCATATATAGCGAGTAATTTTGAAAAAAATGGTGTATATATAAGTAATACACAGCACTCAAATAAAGCCATCCCGTATGATGTATATAAAAAGTCAATTTTTTCTTGGGTGTCTGTTTCACTTCCAGATCACACAAATATGGTTTTTTTAAATCAATCTACATTCAATCCAGTTTTAAATTATCATCCAATTGTATGGTTTGGCCACAGACATACTATAAAATATTTTAAAAAATGTGGATATAAATCTTATGATTGGTTATTTGATGAGAGCTCAGATAACATTGTTGAGGAAGGTAATACCTACACGGAAAATACTTGGAAAAGAATGATTCATAACATTATAGAGGTAAATAAAGTAATGAGTTATGATAGAGACAAGCTTGTAAGTATTATTGAAAATAACAAAGATGATTTGAATCATAATAGAGAATTATTGTGGAAATGTAAAAGTATTGAAAGAATTATAACTAAATTTTATAATATTCTGGAGAATAATTGGAAATGAAGAAAAGAATATTTAATAAAATTGAGGTATTAGTTGGTAAGGATTCTAAACTTGCTATTGGATATGACTATAAAGTAGGGAATGGTTCTCTTAACGACATTGAGAACAATTATCCGAAAAACTTCAGCGTAAGAGACCTAAATCTGATGGATAAAGGTTATACTTTTGTAATTATAATTAGAAATCCTTATGAAAGATGGATTTCAGGTCTAAAACAAGAATTAACAGGTTTTAATCAATCCACAATCAACACTTGGAGGCAATTCCAAATCAATAATTGGTTTGATAACGAGGAAGAGGTTCTTTTAGATGTAGTAAAAAAGCAAGACGCTCAAAGGAAAGTAGAAACATATGATGAATTTCATGTTTTTACTCGTCCTGGACATACTGGAACAAAACTAAGCTTTGAATTGATTGAACGTGTATTTACTAAACTACGAAATGGATTACTTCGTGGCCACGCCACTGTTGGTAGATGGTCATCAGCAAATTTAACTTTATTTGAATTACTTAATTTTGAAAATGTTTATTTTTTAGATTTAAAAGATTTAAGTAATCCTAATTTTTTAAATTGGTTAAAAGAAAGAGATAAAAATTGGTTAGATGTTGACAGAATATTACACTTAAACGATAGTAAAGACGATAAACCAAAAATATTTATTGAACAATTTTTTAGAAACGCCTTGATAGACAAAAAGTTAAGAAATAAAATATTTAATCCTTATTATAGAGAAAAAGTGTATAAAACTAAAAATGCAGAATTCAATGTTTTTGAACAAGTTTTAGAAAACGTTTTTCAATATGAAGAACAGATAATTGAACATATTAAAAAAAGTAGTAAATTTTTAAATTTTGATGAAGTTTATGAGTTAGGAACACCTGAGTATTTAGAAAGGTATTTGAATGATAAGTCCCATACATCTTAGAAATATACCACCACCTCCTGAAACCTTCAATCATTCAGAATTTTTAGAATTGTTTTGTAAATGGTTAAAACCGGAACGATATTTAGAACTTGGAGTTAGAGGGGGACATTGTTTTAGAAAAGTTGCACCGCTTTGTAAAGAAGCGATTGGTGTTGATTTAATACCTTGGTCTGAAATTCCTGAGTATTTAAGAAATGTATTTGTTCCAGAAAATATAAAATATTTATCAATGAGTACAGATGAATATTTTGAACAATTAGAAAGTGGTATTATGTTTGATGCTGTATTTATTGATGCAGACCATTCACACGAACAATCATTAAAAGATTTTATGAATGTTAAGGATAGAGTAGTAGAGGATGGGTTTATTTTTTTTCACGACACTTATCCATATGATGAATCGTATATTGATCCACATTTTTCAGATACGGTTTATCTTACAGCTCTTTATATAAAACAAAAGTTTGGTGATGAGTTTGAACAAGTTACTTTGCCATTTAATCCAGGATTTACTATTTGCAAAAAAATGAGTATAAGTAAGCAACTTATATATAAATGATGAAGAAGTATGATAAAATAGTTATTTTTGCACCAATCGGTTCATATTGGTATTGTTTTCCTTTTATTGAGGCATTAAAAGATGCATTTTTACAATTAAATTATGATACTCAATTTTTAGATAACATTGATTATAGATTTGAGGCTGGCGTTGAGACATTATTAATTGTAATAGCAAATCCAGAAGATAAAAATACTAAAGAAATTGGTAAAATTAATAATCAAAAAAATATTACAACTGTTATATTTGAAACTGAGGCTAGAATACTTAAAGATAAATCTGAAGTTGAAAAAAAATATAGTGTTTATAATTTAGATTTTATATGGACATACACTCATTTGAATATTGATACTATACAAGATAAAATTGATGTTCCTGTTATACATTTTGCACCAGGATATTCTAAAATTTACGATTATAGATATCATAACTTATATAGAACAGAATATTTTAAAGAACCTATAACATTTTTACATAATAATAATGAAAAAAGATTAAAAATACTGAAGAGATATATGCCAAATATTAAAAATATAGATAATTGTTTTACTTTTGATGATTATGCTTTTAATATTACAAAATATCCTATTCTAATTAATCTTCACCAGGAACCAGCACCAGGTGAAAGTAAACAAGAAAGAAGTAGAAAAGGATTAGAAACTCTTCGTCTTGCACCATTTTTATCTTCGGGTATTTATGTTATATCAGATCATAGCTATCCAAAAGATGAGAATAAGTATAAAGATTTAGTAACATTTTTGGATATATCAGAAATGAAAGATTATATAGATATTCTATTGAGAGATGAGGAAAAGTTGATTCGAAAATCAAAATTAAGGTCTGATATATTTCGTAAAGATCTTGAAATAAAATCTCTATTAAAAAATGTTTTGAATGAAATGGATAAATATTAAAGAGTATGGATAAAATTTTAATGGATGATAATAAAAGAATAGCAGTTTGTTTTTATGGACAGACACGAACATTTAGTCTTATTAATAATGTTTATAGAATTTTAAATAAATTATCTGATAAGTTACAATTTGATTTTTTTGTATCTACTTGGGATGATTTTGAAGATAAAAGTTGTTTTGATTTTTTCACAGATAAAGAATTTATTAATCCAGAAATATGTAAATTTGATAAAAAGGTAGGAACAAATACTCATCATAACCCAGAACGAGCTTCATATTTAATTACACGAGTTAATATGTTAAAGTTAAATTATGAACTTAATAATAATTTTATTTTTGATTATGTTGTAATGACCATAAGTAATTATGATATCACTAAAGATTTAGATTTATTTTTGAGGAACTTGGAAGAAGTAAGTGATAATCCAACAAAATATCAATTTGATGTGTATGGTGGGGTGGGAGTGGATGACTCAAAGAAACATTCAGTAGTATCTCCAGATTATATTTTTACTGGTACTTCTTTGGCATTTGATTTGTATTCTAATGGTTGGAAAAGATATTATAAATTAAGTGATATATGGAAAGAACATCATTCTGGTTTACATAATTATCATGGTTATTTATTGAAAAATAGTAATTTGGATTTATATGTTCGTAATGGATTATCTAATTCATTATTGTTGTTTGATAAAGATAAAGGTAGAGAAGTATGAAACCAATAACATATGCATACTTAGAAACTACAAACTATTGTAATTTAGATTGTAGTTTTTGTAATCGAATAGATGTAATCGGCCCACTAAAACATATGAGTTTAGAGGATTGGGATAAGTTATTGGATGGAATAAAACATCACCCAATCAAAGAAGCAAAACTTATGGGTATGGGAGAACCATTATTACATCCACATTTTGATGTGATTTGCAAAATATTTAAAGAAGTATTTCCAAAGTGTAAATTAATTGTTGCAACAAATTGTCAATACAATATAAAAGAGGGATTGGAATTTAGAAGAAAGTTTCAAGAGTGTATGAAGTACATTGATATTTTATATTTTTCAATAGATGGTTATAAAGAAAATTATGAAAGAGATAGAGCACCAGCAAAATGGAGTAGATTAATTCAGTTCTTAAAAGATTTTGAAACAATTAATCGTTATGATTGTGATGTGGTTGTGAACTATGTTGTAAATGCTTATAATATAGAAGATATTGAAAAGATAGATAGATTAAGAAAAGAAAATAATTTAGGTATGTTAAGATTAAATATAGCACAGATTTGGGATGAGAATATAAAGATGAGTGATGACGTTGCAACATCAGGATATTCACACGAACAATTAAATTATCTTAGAGATAATTGGAGTGAAAACATTATGGGTAAATCTAAATGGGATTTTCCAGATTGTTTTTGGGTAAAAAATGGATTATACACCACAGTCGAGGGTGATGTAAAAATGTGTTGTTTAAATACGGGTACAGAATCATTTGGTAATTTATTTGAAAATTCAATTGATGAGATAAGAATGAATGAAAAATATCAAGAAGTAAAACAGGGATGTGAAACAAATAATCCAACCGACCATTGTAAAAATTGTTCATATAAAGAATTAGTTCCAGTATTAACTCATTTACAAAATGTATAAAAAAAATTATAAATATGTTGTATCAATAGGTTGTAGTTTTTCTGCTGCAATGAAAGATTATTCTGGCGTTTATAATACATATGGAGATTATATAGCAAAATATTTTGATGCAAACTCTATTAATTTATCAAAAAGTGGAACTTCTAATTATAGAATATGTAGAAAATTGTATGATTGGAGTTTAAATAATAAGGAAAATATTAAAGATACTTTATTTTTAATAGGTCTTACTCAAGAATTTAGGATAGAATTTTGGTATGATAAATTAAAAAGGTGGTTTAGGATTAATGCAAGATCACTAATTGAAAAGGAAGATTTATTATGTGATTATCTTGGTGATATTGGACATAATAAAAAAATTAAGTGGAGTTATGAAGATAGATTAAATTTTTTTGATAATTTTTTATCAAATGAATCATATTTAAAATTATCCCAAATACAAATATTAATTGGACTACAAAGTTTTATGGATATTAATGATGCAGATTATTTATTTTTTGATTCGATAAGTCATTTTAGTAATCAAACGGATACGATTACTTATGATTACTTTGAGTCTTTTATAAATAAAGATAGGTTTTATATTGATGATAATAATTTTAATTTTGATCTGTGGATTAAAGATAATGAACTATATTGTCATGATAAATGGCATCCAAACCAAGAAGCTCACCACCTTTGGGGGGAAAAGCTATTAAATTATATAAATAAATGATACTGATATCACATAGAGGAAATTTGAATGGTGCATCTGCGTACGAGAATCATCCTGAATATATACAAGAGGCATTAAATCAAGGGTTTGATGTAGAAATTGATGTATGGTGGATTGATGATACTGGTTTTTGGTTAGGCCACGATAAACCTCAATATCTTGTTGATGAATATTATTTAGAAAATCCAAAATTTTGGTGTCATGCTAAAAATATTGAAGGGTTGTATAAAATGTTATTAAATAAAAATATACATTGTTTTTTTCATCAAGAAGATGATGTGACTTTAACAAGTAAAGGATATATTTGGACATATCCAAATAAACAACTGACAGATAAATCGATTGCCGTATTGCCGAAAGAAAAACCAATTATTGAGGTTGCTGGAATATGTAGCGATTTTTTTAACGATTAACCCATTATATTAATATTTATATATTAAAGAGAAGGTTTTAAATGGATAATAAACATATCAATTGTAATCATAAAAAGGAAAGTTGGTGGAAATCGTATGATGATTGTCATTGCTATCCTGCTCATTTCAAAACAAAATATCCCTTTCAAATAAAATCTTATACAGATGTACCTGGTTGGATAAATGATGCAGAATTTATTTATGAGGAAATGGTCAATAACGCAAAAGATGGTGATTATTTTGTCGAAATAGGAGTACTTTTTGGACAATCTACAACACGAATGGCAGAGTTAATAAAACAATCGAATAAAAAGATAAAATTTGATGCAATAGATTTATTTTGGATGATTCCAATGACCATAGAGGCCTATAAAGAATGTGGCCATCCTTATCAATTTGTAGAGTATTATAATAGATTCAAAGAATTCACTATTTCACCTGTGGATATATGCAAACATCCACTAAGGGATTTAGGTTTAGTAGATTTTGTAAATTTTATTACTTGTGATGAAATTTATTCACATAGATTATATGATGATAATTCACTTAATTTTGTATGGATAGATGGAGATCACAGAGATGATGTTGTCTATAATCATCTTAAAAATTATTGGCCAAAATTAAAGAATGGTGCCGTAATTGGTGGTGATGATATTCACTATGAGCCTGTATTACATGATGTGAAAAAATTTACCAAAGAAAAAAATATAAAAGCTTCATTCACCAATAATGGGTTTACAATAACAAAAGAGTAACAAATGATAAAAAATTTAGAACAATATAAAAAGGTAAGAGATGTTGATTTAACTATTGATAATTTAATTGATTTTGAAAGTGATATAGTTAAACATTGGGAAGGTGGAGATATTCATGCCCCAGTACATCTATCAAATGGTAATGAAGAACAAGTGATTGAAGTATTTTCTCGTATTAGTTATGATGATCATATTTTTTCTACTTGGAGGTCACATTATCATGCATTGTGTCATGGAATTTCACCAGAATGGATTAAAAATGAAATATTAGAAGGTAGGTCTATAACTTTATGTAATTTAGACCATAATTTTTATTCATCAGCAATTGTTACTGGTATTATATCCATAGCACTTGGAACTGCCATTGGATTAAAGAGACAAAATTCATCTCAAAAAGTGTGGTGTTTTGTTGGTGATATGACTTTTGAAACTGGTATATTTTATGAGTGTCATAAATATGCACGAAATTTTGATTTACCTTTATATTTTATTGTTGAGGATAATGAAGTTTCTACCCAAACACCAACAATAGCAACTTGGAATAAAAAACGAGATATACCAGATGATGTAATTCATTATAATTATAAATCTAAATATCCACATTATGGGACGGGCAAATGGGTAATATTTTAAATATAATAAATAGTGATAAGAATTTTTACGACTTTAATGATGCATTTCGTGAACAATATATGAAATGCACGGTTGGTTCATTTTGGAGTAGAGAAGTAGCGAAATATTTTAGATTAAAACTTTGGAATATTGAAAATATTGTTGATAACAAATTGTATGTTTATTTGATTGAATGTGGAACAAAGGAAGCAGTATATAGTAGTTTTTTACATATACCAGAAGAAATAATTGATTTGGTAAATAAAGATAGGTGTAAGGTTTTAATAAGCTATGAGGCAGAAGGTGATTTAGATGTACTTTCGTTTAATAGGTGGTACACCCAAACTTTAAGGATACACGAGGATACAATTAAATTCAATAATTTTTATGTTTTACATTGTGAAATAAATTGTGAAAAAAAGAATAGAACGCCTATTAATTGGGTTTCATCCACTCATCACTTTGATGCCATATCAAATGAATTAGTATGTGTAAAGGAAGCTTCCAATTTTCGTAAATTAGAAGGATTTGATTACGATTTTAGACTACATAATATTAACGATATTAATTTAGATAATAAAACTAAGTTTTTCTCATCATATTTAAGAAATTGTAATAGGGAACACAGAAAGGCATTAGGTGCATATTTTCAATATAATAATTTATGGAAAGATAATAATCTCAGTTTTTTAAAAGTATCTTGGAATAATGCTACCCCAAAAGATATTTTACCAGAAAAATATTGGAACAGTATTTCAGAATTAGACAATTTACCTCCAATAGAAATTGATACATTTAATCAGCATGATAAGCTAGGTTTCAATACTACTTTAACATCAGACTGGAAACATTATCAAGAAACTTTTTTGAGTATAATATCTGAAACAATTTTTTGTGGAGATTCTATATTTTTTAGTGAAAAAATTTGTAAACCCCTGTTTAATTTACATCCATTTATTTTAATGAGTACACCTCATTGTTTAAAAAAATTAAAAGAGTTTGGTTTTCAAACTTTTCATCCATTTATAGATGAAAATTATGATCACGAAGAAAATCCACTAAAAAGAATGGAATTAATATTTGATCAATTAGACAGATTCAGAAACAAATCATTCGAAGAATTAAAATCTTGGTGGAATGAAATATTACCTATTTTAGAACATAATCAAAATAATTTTATCAAAATGGGAAGTGGAAAAACAAAAAAAATAAGATTATTGGAGAGTTTTTGTGGATAAAAAAGTATTAATAACAGGCGCATCGGGTATGGTAGGAAAACACTTAGTTGATATGTGTTTAGAAAAAGGATATTATGTAAGGGGAACAGATATTCGTTTTGATGATAGATATAAAAATAGTTATGATCTTGGTGGCAGTAATGCATATTCAGAAAATTTTGAATTCTTACAAGCAGATTTACGAAACTTTGAAGAGTGTAAAAAAGTGGTAAAGGGTGTAGATGTAGTATTTCATGTGGCAGGAGTAAAGGGTTCACCTAAAAGAGCAGCAGAACAACCAAATGATTATTTTACACCAATGTTACAATTCAATACAAATATGGCAGAGGCATCAAGACTACAAGGTGTAGATTGGTATGTTTATACTTCTACTGTAGGAGTATATCAGCCAGCAAAAGTTTTTAAAGAAGATGATGTATGGAAAACATTTCCAAGTGAAAACGATAAATATGCGGGATGGGTAAAACGATTGGGTGAATTACAATTAGATTGTTTTAAAACTCACTATGGATTAGAAAATTATTCTATAGTTAGACCAGCAAACATTTATGGGGAGTATGATGAGTTTGGTGAAGAATCTACGGTAATCGCATCATTGGTTAAAAAAGGATACAAGGATGATGTATTATCAGTTTGGGGAGATGGAACACCAATTAGAGATTTTATACATGCTGAAGATGTTGCTAGAGGAATATTAATGTGTTATGAAAAACGAATTATAGAACCTATCAATTTGGGCAGTGGTAAAGGAGTTCGTATTAAAGATATTTCAAGTATTATTGCAACACACTATAAAAAAGAAATAGAATATGACTTAACAAAACCAAATGGAGATGAAAAAAGACTTATGGATATGACACGAGCAAATAGTTATGGGTTTTATCCAGAAATAGATTTAGAAGCAGGAATAAAAAGAGTAATAAAGTATTATGAATGTTTATAAAAATAAAAAAGTAGTGGTAACGGGGGGAAGTGGTTTCGTTGGAACTAATATGATATTAGGACTATTAGAAAAGGGTGCTAATGTTAAAACATCAACACACAAAAGACCAATGCAAATCCAAGATGATAGAATAGAAGTATTGGAGAATATAGATTTGACTAAATTTGATGATGCTATAAAACTAATTAATGGAGCAGATTTTGTTATACATTGTGCGGGAGACATTCTACACCCAAGTACAGTTTCAACAGATTTTCAAGTTGCTTTAAGTCATATTAATATTATAACTAATATATTAGAAGCAAGTTATAAATCAAATGTAAAAAGATTTTTAGAATTAAATAGTTCTACAGTTTATCCACATAGAGATTACCCAGTTTCAGAAGATGAGTTTTGGTTAGAAGAACCATTTATTTCTTATTATGGATATGGATGGATGAGAAGATATAGAGAAAAGGTAATCGAACATACTTCACATTTATCAGATATGCATATAGGAATTGCTCGAGGAACTGCACCATTTGGGCCTTATGATAATTTTGATTTAGAAACTTGTCATGTTGTTCCAGCACTTATTAAAAGATGTTTGAGTGATGAAGATCCATTTGTAGTTTGGGGAAGTCCAGATGTAACGAGAGATTTTATGTATGTTAAAGATTTAGTAAAAGGTTGTTTGTTAGTTTTGGAAAAGGGCGAATCTATGAAACCTTATAATGTCGGTAGTGGAACAGGTGTTACGATTGGAGAATTAGTTAAATCAGTAATAAAGCCACATTATAAAAATCCAACAATAGAGTGGGATAATTCAAAACCAACAACGATACCTTACAAAGTATCAAGTATAGAAAGATTGGAAAGTGAATTAAATTTCAAACCAGACTACACTTTTGAACAGGGAATAAAAGAAACAATGGAGTGGTATAAGAATAATGATGATGAGTATGCAGAGGATTATAGTTATAGTTGTTATCCAACATGGGAAAGACAGCTTAAAGAGGATAAAAAATGAAAACTTATAAAGATGAATTAATTAAATCAATGAATTATTTGGCATCAAAGAACAATACAATATTTGTAGGACAACAAATTGTATATCCTGGCAATCCAATGTCTACCACTATTGAAGAAGTTCCGAAGGAAAAAATGATAGAAACTCCTGTGTTTGAAGAAGTGCAATTGGGAATGTCTACCGGACTTTCACTTACTGGTTTATGCGTAATTAGTTTTTATCCAAGATGGGATTTTTTAATTTGTGCCAGTAATCAATTAGTTACACATTTGGATAATTTTAAAGAGATGACAAATCAAGATGCACACGTTATTATTAGAGTAGGTAAGGGTAGTGATGATCCATTGGATCCAGGGGTACAACATAAAGGAGATTATAGTGATGCATTTAGAAAAATTTTAAAAAATGTAGAAATTATTAATTTTAATTCACACGAAAATATTTATGAAACTTATGTTAAAGCATATGAAAATAAAAAACCAATAATTTTGGTTGAGTATCCGGGAAATAAGTACTAATGTTATATTTTTTAGGATGCAGTTACACTTGGGGTTCAGGTTTACAATATGAATATTTAAACAAGGAAGAAAATTGGACAATAGATGATATTAATAAGGTCTTACCATATAATTTTCACTTAGAGAATTTAAGTTACAAAGCTGACGAGTATAGAAAACAAAACAATTGGCCGAATTTAGTTGCAAAAGAAATGAATAAGGCATTTGTTATAGGAACATACACTAATGGTGGTTCTAACTCAACAACTACTCTACCCAGTATTGAACATTGTCACAGAATATCCCGGCCAAATTCCATTACTACAACAATAGTACAATTTTCTGATTGGTTACGGGATGTGGATGATCCAAAAATACAACATTATCCCGGTAATATAAAGGAAATAACGACGCAAAAATGGATAGATAATACTATCTTACATCAAATAGATACTATTGCAGAAAACCTTGAAAGTTTAGCAATTGGAGATGATCCTAATTTAAAAGATCATAAGTATCCAAAAAATCCTTACCCAAGCTGGATAGGATTATCTTGGAAGGATGATGTGGGAAAATTGTTAAAAAAACATTATCCTAATAATTTTATACCAATAAACTACAAAGGAAGCATTTATGATGGTTTTGATAGTATTGCAGAAAATTCTGTTATTCAGAATGATGATAAATTAAGAATATGTGATGTTTTACCTGGTGTAGATGATACACATTTATCATCAAAGGGGTGTAAAGTAATTGCCGATTCAATTATAAGAAAGTTAAAGTCATATGAATAAAAGATTATTTACATTTGGTTGTAGTTTTACAAAGTGGTCCTGGCCGACTTGGAACGACTACATTGGGTTAAGTTTTGATGAATACTATAATTTTGCTTGTGGTGGAGCAGATAATAAAAATATTCTATACAGACTTTTACAAGCAGACAAAAACTATAAATTTACATCAGATGATTGTGTTATGGTTATGTTTTCAAGTTTTAACAGAATGTCATATGTTGATAAACATCACTATATAAAAAACATTGGAGATATAATTGACCACAATATAAAAGCTCACCCAATGGGAAAAACTTACAACTTTGAAACAGCAGTTTATGATAGTTGTATTGCAATTCAATCAATTGAATCAATATTAAAATCTAAAAATGTTAAGTATGAATTTTTACAATCTATGAAACATAACTTTTATCACGAAGATTTTAAAGCTCGTGCAGATATAAAGAAAAATTTAGATTATTGTTTAGATTTATTTAAATATCCAGTAATGGAAAATTGGGTATATGAAAACTGTGACTTTGATAAAGAAAAAATAATATGGAAAAACAAAGGTGAAGACGGACATCCACCAATGAAACATCATTTTGATTATGTCAAAGAGTTTTTCCCACAATACATTACAGATAAAGTTATTGAATACTACAATATTAATCAAGAGAAGTTTACTGATGAATCGGGAATGAAACAAGAAAAAATATATAGAGTGTTAAAAAAGGAATTTTTTAAAAATGAAAAAATTATTATTATTTAGTAATAATTCTTTAGATAATTTTGATATGATTAAAGGTTTGTCTCTTGAAGAATTAAATCACGAAAAAAATAAACTTGAATTACAAAAAGGTTATTTGTATGATATTTGTTTATATTTAAATGGTGTTGAAATGCCAGATAAAATTACTAAACCCAGACCAAAAACTATTATGGTGTTTGATAAAAAAACAATTAAAATTAGAAATGATTTTGAACAATGGAGTGATGTTAAAGGAGTTGAACAGTCGGGAGGTTCAGATAAAATAACAAGTACAGTAGTTTTACAAAGTAATATACAAAAGAGTGATGAAATTATAAAGGATTTATTTAATTTTATTCCAATGACTATATTTACTCCAGATATGTGGTATTGTGGTTCAGTTGAATTTAATGCTATATCTCAATACTATAAAGGTAATCACGATACATTTGCACAAGAACAATGGAATGCTTGGTATGAATTTGAAGGTAAACCTCTGATAACAGAAGAACAACGAAGATACTTACCATTTGTAAATTATATAAAAAGATTAGGATTTAATTATGAGTAAAATAGCGGTGTGTATATCTGGTGAAATGAGATATTGGGAAATTATGAAACACATTTATAAATATTGGGATGTTGATTTCTTTGTATCGACTTGGGATACTACTAATCGAGAGGAAGATAATTACCCATATAAATTTCACGGAAATTCTGATATAAATGATGAGATGTTAGAGATATTCAATCCAAAGGGATATGAATTTTTATCAAGAGAAATAGAAAATAAAATTAAATTTAATATCCCAAAATATTATTATTTAGTTCATAGGGGTAATTTATTAAAAACACAATATGAATTAGACAATGATTTTAAATATGATTGTGTAATAATGACAAGACCTGATGTTTATCATGATAAAAATTTAATTAAAGAAATTTCAACATATAAACTTGATGAATTGGTTCTTTATTCATCAGAGATAACTTACGAAGAAGAATTTTTTGGCATAGGAACTATGGATACTGCAGTTTATGGAACATCATCAACAATGGATATATTTTCTTCGATATATAATCATTTATATTTGAGTGATGATTACAATATGTTACCTATAGGACATTCTTTAATTCCACATTATTTAAAGTATATAGGTTTGAGTAATGGTTTGGGGATTGAACAAAATGTAATTAATAAAGTTAGAAATCCTCAAGAGTATAAAAAATTACTAAAAAAGGTAGACGTATGATATTTATTAATGAGTCGTAACCAATTAAAGGAGAAAAAAAAATGGCACTTGAAAATTTAATAAGTGAAGGTATTGTAACTGAAGCAGGGATAGGAAATAAAGGAGAATTATGCTGTGATAAATGTATCGATGAGAATGGAATGGATAGTACAAGTGGAGGAGAAGATACTCCAAGATGTGGTGATGCAAGGGACGATGGTGAGAATCTTACATACATGGAAGTCGAAATATTAATCGCATGTGATTCCTGTGAATGCGAAGTTAGACAGAACAGGCAAAATCATCATGGTGCATGGTATCGTGAAAACAATACAGCAGCGGAATAGTAACTATTTTAATTAAAAAGGGTTATAATGAAAAAATGGTTATATAATGTAGAAAGAAAGCGCTCTGTTTTTGATAAGTCACATTTCGATTTTATAAGGGAGTTATGTTATTATGATTAAATGGATTAAAAATTTGTATTTGAGGTTAAAATTACATATCAAATTTAAAAGAAAAATTAAAGAATTAAAAAAACGAGACCCGTTTATTTACAAATGATTGAGCATGCTGCAAAGCCTTTTTATAAATGAAAATATTAGGAATAAATGCATTAAACCACGACGCCGCTATCACACTCATAGAAGATGGTGAGATTTTATTTGCTGGTCATAGCGAGAGGTATAGTGGGGTTAAAAACGATTCTGAGTTAAATAGTGCATTGTTTGCCGATTGTAATAGATTCGGTGGTAAACCAGATAAGGTGGTTTATTTTGAAAGACCATATTTAAAAAAGTTAAGACAATTAAGAGCAGGTCAATATGGAGAAGTATTCTCTCGTAAGAATACACCACAATATTATTTGAGAGATTATATTGGTAATGCAGAAATAGAATATGTCCAACATCACCAATCTCACGCCGCGGCAGGTTATTTTACAAGTCCATATGAAGAATCAGCTATTGTAGTTATAGATGCCATAGGAGAATTTGAGACTTGTAGTATTTGGTATGCATGGGGTAGTCATTTTGAAAAACGATACACATTAAAATATCCAAATTCATTAGGATTGTGGTATTCAGCAATGACTCAACGGTTAGGATTAAAACCACAAGAGGACGAATACATCCTTATGGGAATGGCAGGTTGGGGAACACAAGACCACAAACTAAAGAATAGTATTCGTGAAGATTTCTTTAATGATTCTGATAAACTGATTGATTTAAAGGACAATTTACATAGAGGTTGTTTAGATTGGAATCCAGAATACTACCCCGATGATGATA
>Ga0209756_1001108_pt1 | contig 25314 bp, 31 predicted proteins | sample ETNvirenome_6_85_FD_184071 | JGI IMG/M metagenome (GOLD analysis project Ga0209756, IMG submission 184071) | Marine viral communities from the Pacific Ocean - ETNP_6_85 (SPAdes) (version 3) | ecosystem: Environmental > Aquatic > Marine > Oceanic | place: Pacific Ocean | collected 2013-06-19 | reverse complement strand
GAGGAGTGTCTACTCCTTGAAGAATATTACCAGCAATCTTACCGATACTCTCTAAAGCTTTACAGAGTGCCGCATCTAAAAGCCGAAGGGTTTCCATTATTAAAATTTTTACAAACTCTCCAATTAATCGATCGATTGTTTCCTTTAAAGCTATGCCAACAAAATCTAGTAATATAGGGGCTCCTCTGAAATCCGGAGGGTTTATTTTATTGATTGCAAGATTTGGGTTACATATATCAACTTTAAATGTTTCTAGAAAACCTTCCGATGGTTCCAGACCCTCTAGAATCTGGCCGAGTTCTTTTTGCTCTCTCCCTTCACAATCAGGTATAAGCACATTCAAAATTCCAACTATTGCGTCTGCGCCGGGTAATTGTCTTAATTGTTGCATCACCAAGTTGTTATCAACATATTTTATTATCGCATCGACATAAGCGTCCACTATTAATTTGGCTGACTTGGAAAGATCGATTGTTCCGGTTTTATCAACATCATTTTTTATATTCTTGTCGATTAAAATTGAGAATCTTTTGAGATTGGCTTGTGAAAATTTCTCATTAGGTTTATCTACATATTGCTGTGCATCGTCGGTAAATTTTTGAATTTTATTGAGCATTTTATTGATTTTTGCACTTGATGATCCATCGGGTGTGCTTTCTCCACCGATGGGATCTACACCTTCAGCTTCCTCTTCTAAGGCCGTTAGAGCTTTTTGATATCTGTTTTTCAATGCGGCGGCTGCATTCGCTATTTTTTGTCTTCTTTCTTCTGGTGATTTTATGACTTGAGTGTTCTCTTCCGATGCCCATGGGGGCTGGAAGGATTCTCCGAAATCTTCAACCATCTGTTGTTCTATTTGTGACCGTGCGGATGGTGGTAATCCTATCAAAAGATCGCTCCAATTCTCCATCGGCAGACTCTTCAAGGTGTTTTTGATCAAAGTCTCTTGAAGATCATCAAGTGAAATTCCTTTGCTTATACACTGAATTGCCGCAGTGTTAATGTTCGTTAGACCACAAAGGCCAAGATAGTTCAACATATCATACCACCAATTTCCGGAACTGGTGTCTGTTTTCTTTGTGAAGGATTTTATAAAGTTTTGCCACGTTTCATCAATTGAAACAGAGTCCAAAGCTTGTTGAATGTAAAATTGATGCCATTTCTGCCCCATATTCTCGGATATCTTGGCTGCTTCTTCTTCGACTCTTTTGTCAACCTGGGCATCCAAGTCACTGTCTGATAGTCGTTCGTGAGCATCTGCTGATTCTGTGCTATCATTTGCATTGGGCTCTAGATAATAATATTGTTCTCCATCTATTATTATTGTTGGTTCATTTTCTGGAAAGGCGTAGGGACTATCGTCTACTGTGTTATTGGGATCGTTGCGGTTGGCTGTGTTGACTGATTCCAATCTGCCTTGCTCTTGAAGTTTCTTTACTTGTTCGTCTCTCTTTGCTTTTTCTTCTCTCTCTATTGCTTTTTTTCGCTTTTTTGCAAGATCCATTGCAATCTTGTCTCTGTTGATTGAGTCCAAAACAGATAGTGGATTTGCTTCGTCTGGGGTTGCATCTCCGGAGCAAACTTTTTGTTCTAAGTCAAACGCGTATGTTGAAAAGAAACTAAAGAGAGGGTCTAGAATATTTTCCCCAGCCCAATCTCCAGGGTCACCTAAGCACTCTATAATTGATTCTTCATCTAGTTCTGCTCCGGTGTTTCTTCCATAATCCACTTTTAGCTCTGGGTAGACATAGTCTAAACAAAAGTCCATCCACTCGATTTTATCTAAACAAGTTAATTTATTGTTAATCTCTTTTAAATTGATTAAAAAGTTCATAACTGTTGGATTATAGACTGCAAGCGAACCAATGGTTAATTCTTCAAAATCACAATATGGCGATTTTGCAAAGATTGACTTTATTTTCAATGGCTTTTTTGGATTGGAGTTATCAAAAACTATCTTTATTTCTTCAGCTATTCTTGCCTTAAGATTGAAAACAAACTGATAGGGGAATCTATAATTGTTTTTACTTAGAAAGTCCTCAAGTTTTTCAAAAAATATTTTAGTCTGATTGGCTTTAGCGTCTAGATTAAATGTTGAATAGGTTGTTCCTTCTTTATATAACAACCTTCCACTCTCTATTCTCTTGAAGAATTCATATGGCACATTGAAAACCTTCAATGCAGCTAACAAGTTGTTTTTTTGTTCTTGTAGTTCTTTTGTTGTAATAATAATTTCATCTGGGAAGCTGGTTGAATTCTCCATTTCTTCATCTTCGTCTTCGTCTTCTGCAGAAGATGCATCCGGAATGAGATCAAAATTAAATGCTGGTACCGTTAGCTTAAACTTTAAATGATTTGAGTCGTCAACAATATAACCATCATTCGGAATCGTAGCCACCCACTCTAGCGCATAGGGGTGAATTTCAGAATAGACATCTACAAGTCTAGACAAACCCTCTAACTTATCAGGTCCTATGAGGTTAATCAAATCATCGCGAAGTTCGTCTATAGGAAAATCTTCTATTTGATCTTTAAAAAACTCTTCTAGTTCTCCTTCTGCCATCTTTAATAGAATAAAATTTAGCAAAATCATAACGGGGCCGGTTGCAGCACCCACAGCTGTTATGGCCGAAAAGTCAGCAAACATACCAATCACAGCTAATAGTCCACCAGTAGCAGGGTTTGCTATTGCTGATGATAATTGATATTTGGACATTATCTGATGATAATTGTCATACATCACAGTATAAAAATTATTAAACGCGTCTCTATATTCCTCAAATTCTTCTGGTGTTAAGCAACCGCCGAATGCGCAAACAGTGTAGTCGTTTTCTAATTTATTATAGTGTCGTAACAAGTGCCGTATTGATTCTTTTTTAAACCTTTCTCCGATTTCCGAAAGAGTCCTAAAATCATTTTCAAGGAGTTTTTTTCTTGGAATCCTATAAATTGAAACATATTCACAAGTTCTAGCGTCAAAATACGGTTCAGATAACATAATCCAATTTATTTTGGCTGCGTTTGGATCCGGAAGGCACGGTGGGCACAGTTTTGTCCTGTCCAGTAAGTTTCTCTCCTCACATTTAGATGATTGGAACTTTTTAAAGTTTGATGGCATTTTTTCTCACGTTGTTTTAACTAAACTACTGTTTATAAATAATTCATGGGTTGGGTTTAAATATGTAGTATTTGCAATTTTTTGCAAATTGAATTCAACAGCTGAACAGTGGCCAATCTTGGAATAAGAAGCTATTGTCTCGGGGGTCACGAGAGCTAGAAGCGAAGGAGAGGGAGTACCTACGGGACCATGCACATGGGTTATTAGATAATTTCCAATTCTTGTAACCATCATTTGGTTCTCTAAGATTCTGGAATTTAGGGCTGTGATGTGTGTTATAAGATTTTGCAAGAGCTTAATTAAATTCTTTCCTTTGACTAGAGGTTGTAGCGCGTCTCCGTCGGTGAAATTTCCACCTATCAAGTCAATTCCACCCTTCAATTGATTCTTTCCTCCTAGAGCGTTTAACTCTCCGTCTTTAGCTTTTAATTTCATTTTTCCAGCAACTATTTTTACATGTTCTTTACCAACAATTCTAGTGTGATCTGATTTCAAAACTGCACAGGACTTGTTGTCAACAGTTGATACTACGGATCCCTTAGCTAGTCCAAAATAATTATCAACGTCACTTCTTTGCGATATATAAAGCCTAGATGCATCTTTTGCAAGATTTGGAGAATATTGTTGTTGGTCTTTTAAACAAATCTTGTTAGCGGATGATAAGCCAGCAACTATATCGACAGAGCCGCAGCGTGGGTGAGGGTCAAATCCTTTTCCTTCAAATACTCCAACCCTGTCTCGACCTAAAATAATGAAGGAGTTATTGAACCCTTGAATTACTTTTTCGGCTCCATATTTTCTATAGATAGGAGTGCTCTCTATTTTTGTTGAACCTGCGAAACCAGGCGGTGGGTGATGTTTTTTTAGAACTTCTTCATTGGATTTCTTGTCTGGCCCCAATTCACAATTTTCTGATAATTTTTTTGTCATTTCTTATCCTATTAAAAGTACTTTTTTTTGCCAATGGTAGAAAGAGGATTGCTAATCAATGGTTTATTCTCTTTTACCGGTTGCTTGACAGGCTTGGTCAGGGCCTGCATGATTTCTTCGGCCGATGGAGCAGCCTTTTCTTTCTTCTTCTTTTTGGTTTTTCCTAACGAGTATGGCAGTCGCCCGTCGTTTTTAGCAGCAGTTTGTGCTCTTTGTATCCATTTGACTTTATCTCCGGCCCCGCGAATCTTCATCCCAGCCTCATGCCAACCAAACAACCACAATGGATCATAGGTTTTGGCACCTTTACCCGGACCGGAACATGCTTCAAAATGTAAATGGGGACCAGTAGAAGCTCCAGTGGTTCCAGCGAATGCTATTTGTTGACCTTGTCTTACTATATCGTCTTTTTTTACCAACATAGAGGTGTTGTGCATGTACTTAGTGTAGCATTTAAAGCCAGTTCCATCAACTCTTTTGAGATCTGTATGTTCTATTGTACAATAGTTTCCGGCTCCGGAGTTTGGCTGACCAACTGGAGTGCAGTAAACAACTTTACCATCTGCTATAGAATAGATTGGATCGTTCATCGGTGTTCCCAAATCAATACCATTGTGCCATGAGGGATCCCCAACTGTACCGGCATCACGGTCTTTTTGAGTGTTGGGTCTAGGTCGAACTCCCACTAAAGAGGTGACAGTTCTTTCTAGTTTTGTTGGAAATACAGTGCCTGGTACCTTTTTTTTATTAGCAGGGGTGTCTGGAATTATGATTCCCCCCTGAGTGGAAAAAGAAGCAGGGCCGAAGTTGCCGTTTCCCCACCTATATGCCGCCAAAGCTGGGTCTGTTTGTATTTGTTGCAGACGCGCGATTGTTGGAGAGACCTCTGTTATATAAAAAATGCCATCAATCTTCTTAACATTAACCAAGGAATTAAAAGAAATTGGGTTTTTAAAATAAAGATCAACAGGCATGAGAGCAGTCGGGTGTAGTTTCACCCTAGTAGCCACCTCAGCCATGTCTGTCGACAGAAAAGAACGTGGATCTTTTAAGCCGGCTGTTTCGCCTGTGTTGTCACCAACAAACCTTACTTTAAGCTCCACAAAGTCTTTGTCTGTTGCTTTGTCTTTTACGATCTTTGGCACTGTACTTGTTGCTGTTTTGGCTTTATCTTTCGATTCTTCTGCTGTGGTCGCAGTAATCTGGTTGTTTTCGAAACCATCTAAAATAATAGCAGTAAATTCGGTTCTATTTTGATCAAAAGCCATTTCGCTGGTGTCATAGATCCGGTTGAACAACAAATTAAAACGATCTTTTTTATTTGCTTTAAAGAACGTATTTGCCTTGAATGTTAGTTTATTAATAGGATAATCATTAGACACTAATCTTCCTCCTTTTTAATCATAGAATAAATATCTTCCATGTCGTCATCAGTTAAGCCCTCAGATTTTTCATGCTTTTGCAATAAAGTTGCTATTTTTACGATTTGCTCATTTGATCTTTGAAGGGTTTCTACATATTTAGCTAAAGTGAGACCGATCTGTTGATGTCGTGCCTCATCTTTTGCAACAAACTTAATAGCGTCGTCTAGAAGTTCGCGGGTAATCTTCCGGTCTTCTCTAACGTTATCAAGCGCTTCTTTCAGGTGTTCGTCTACTTTTTTACTCATATGATAAATAGAGCCTATCAAATATTTATATTGTCCCAATCATGCTTGAAAAGTTTGTATTTTTTTCGAAATTTGTTCAATTGGGTTACTATTTGTTTAGTGTTGAGGCCGGTGATCTCACGGAGATAAAGATAGATTGCTTTTTTATTAAAAATCTCAATCTCTTCAACAGACCCCAAGACTATCCGAATTGCCTCATAGACCTTTTTTTCATTCTCATTCATATCATTGGTTCCCCAACCATCCATCTCAAGCTCAAAATGTTCCCAAAACTCTTCCCTTTCTTTATCTTTATGATAAGGATTATAATAGACAATTTGTTCAAAAGACAGCTCTTTCAGTGCGTCTTCATAATCAACTTCTCTTTTTGCTCGTTTTGTTCTTTGTTTCACTTTATGAATAAACCAGTTCTTGGTAATCACACTAAAGTAGGAAAAAGCTTTAGATTTCTTCTCTGGGTCGTATTTTCCTAGTATAGTGGTAAGCCAAATCTTACAATCTTCTCTTAATTCATCTATATTCGGTAAAGTTGTGAACTTATATGTAAAAACGATTTTATCAACGAGCTCGCTAAAAGCCGGTTGTATTAATTTTACATAAAGGTCGGTTTTTTCTTTACGACAGTCTGAAAGCGCATATCTAATTATCGCGTCTTCGTGAACCTGCGTAAAATACATTCTCTTCTTGGTTTTGTGTCTGGGCATTAATTTGTTCCTTTTGTTGTGGTGGCACTTCTTCCACGTCTTCAAACTCTTCTAGAAAGAACTCATTGTCTTCGAAATCTTCTAGAAGAGTGGAAATGGATCGTGTGTGATCCATTAGGTATTGTAATGTTTCATCCCCATAAAACATTTCCATTTGGTAGACGGACTTAAGATGCACTCTGTAATTAGCTATTATCTCGGAGACATCCCCTACGTTATCGTAAATAAAGGCGAGTTTTTGCGTAAGTTTGCGTGAATACCAATACATAACGCCGTTAAAAATCAACGACATTACTAAAACTATTGACACTATTATTAAACTACTCATTATAATCAATCCTATTTTTCTTTTCTTTTTTGAGGATCTTCTTGTTCTCCTCAATGTATTCCTTAACCAAAGAGCCATCGGCTCTTTGGTTTTGTTCTTGCTTTCTCACAATGTTGGTGAGTTGAGGTATTCGCGTCAAAACTCCTAGATTATCACAAACTTCACAATCCTCTAGTCGCTCTGTCATTCCGTGCCTTACCTCTATCTCACTTTCACATTCCGAGCACTTATAACAGTATTTTGGCACTATAGTGGACCATCAAGTATGGGGGTTTTTGCTTCTTTAACCTCGACCTTTGGAGGGTTCATTACAACTAGTTGACCAGTGTCATCAACTTGAATTTGAAACTCTTGGAGAACAGGGACGATATCTGTTTGCTCCATAAGTGATTTTTGTAAAGCCATCATGATTGCTCCGACGGCTTGATTTGATAATTTATGATCTTTCATTCTATACTCCTATTTAAAAAATCTATCTGCATTAATGTTCTTGTCATCTATAAATAAATCATAGATTGGTTTGCCAAGTTTTAAGTTGTGATACTTGACGCCCCATTTTTTAAATTGTTTTTCTGTTACTTCTCTCCAGTCAATCCCGGAGCCGGTTCCTCTTGCTGTCCAATAAACAATTGTGTTGCCGGCGTCATAAAGTTCATTTATTTTATGAATATGGCTTGTTATTGGAATTGCTTTTGAATAATCACGATCCTCTGGTGATCGACAAATTGTTTCGTCTATGTCTACGTAAATAATCATTTGTTTTCCTTAAATTTTAAAATATAATCGCTACAGATTCCGAGACACTGTGAAATATCGTCATCAAATAATTCAGGCATTACTGCGATTGTTTCTTTTAGCGGCTGGTTTCCTGGATATGCCCAAAGAAACCCTCTGCTTGTTATTGTTACCATGTCTTTTTCGTGCCAAAAACAATGAATGTCTAGTGTTTTCATAGCATGCAGAGCATCATAATTTTTAGCATGACACCATAATTTATCCTGCAGTAGAAAACTTTCATCTATTGGGTTTTGCGGGGTGTCATGACCAAGAAACCACTGGTCTTCTATTTTCCACACATCTATTTCTACTTCCAGTCCCATCTTTAGACATGCCATTATTTGATGCGGATTGTTTTCGAAAAGTGGATTTTTTCCATTTATGTTGCCTCTGTGTGAGATTAAATGTTTCATTTTAGAACCTGTGCCCTGGTGTGTTTTTCATTGGATCTTTTCGCCCGATGTCATGGAACATGTGTAGTGTAAACAATTCGTTTTGATCTATTCCCATTTTAACACCCCTATTACGTAATCTTAAAATGTCTTTGCGGTCCCAATAGCTAAAAAAATTCATGGATTTTCGTGCTTTGTCATTGTAAGCATGCATCACGCCATCAAATGTGTTCTTTCTTTTACTGCCTTTATATCCTATTGCGAGATGTTGGATGCCAATATCTGAGGCGTATTTTTTATTTTCTTCATAGCTAGTAAAGTCTTGTTGGCACATTTCATCAAATGTTTTAAAATTTGACATTTTTTTAAGCATTTCTTCACTGACTGTTTCTCTTAGATCAAATTTGCAGAAATTTAAATATTGCGGTGCTTCATTCTTGGTTATTTCATGCTTCATTAAGCTGCCAATAAAATGTTTTGGCAAATAAAAGTCTCCTTTGTGACAAAGATACCAATCATGATCGGTAATTCTTTGACGTTGGTTTTCTAAATCAACACAAACTTTTGTGGTATCCGGGAATGTCTTAAAGATTTTTACGTTACGAAAGTACTTTCTTAAGTTTAAATTATTATATTCTTTTAAAAGGTAGTCAACGGTAACATCGGTAGAATTATTATAGATTACAAACTCGTCAAAGAAAAAATGACAATCTTGGTTGGCAATGCTTTCAAGTGCCATCCTCACATGCCAATCGTAGAAAGTGTTATGTGTGTAAAAAATATAAGATGCCATTTTATTATTTATCTCCTTTTAAAGTTATAGATTTTAGTTTTTTTAGTTTTAAAATTATTTCTTCTAATTTTAAAACATCTTTTGCGAAACTATAAAAAACAGAACATTTGTTTTTTATGGTCTTTTCTGTAAGACAATTGTGCTTTACAATGTTGTGATACAAAAGAACTGATAATGGATTCACTTCAATTGTCTTAAAATTTGCTTTTTTTATTGACAAAACATCAATAATTTTAAATTTTTTAACATCGTCTTTGTTAATCATGATATTATTAGAAGACATGTCAAAATAATAAAAACCCGTTTTATTTATAAAGCTTTGATATTCTTTTACTATTTCATCATATAGTTCTTGCAGATCAACCAAGCTCATGCTAAGCAATTGCTTGAAATTTCTTTGTATAATTTTTTTTTCATTCAGATCATAAATGCCATAATTTGATTTCATAATTATCAATGGATAATAATCTTTTAGCAATTCTGTTTCTATTAAAAGTCTATCGCGATTTCTTTTTACTGATTTTATCTCCAGAAACCGTTCGCTTGTTGAACAATAGGTTTTTATTTTTTCTATGTTTCGCATAGTTTCTTCAAAGTGCGCATCTATGAAAAGAGGAGAATCTATGAAGAAACTTTTATTGTTATAATAGTAATAAACAGGATGACCGGACTTATTAACAGAAAATTCTTTCACTCTTTCCAGCCGTGATATTTTTTCATTTTTTCATGAGACTCTAAAATTGCATTTTTCAGAATTCTAAATTCATCCCTAGTCAGATCCAGCCTAACATTTTTTACATGAATGTGGACTTTACCATCTGAATTGTCCTCTATGATCATTTTTTCATAGGTAGGATCTTCTTCAACGTCACCCAAGATTTTTTTGATTATGTGGCCCATTATTTCTTCTCCTTAAGAGCCTTTACTAACTGTTTCCACTCTTCATATGTAAAATGCAATCTTATTTGTTTTGCATTTGGTCCCATGTGTATGTGAATTGGATTTTCATCTCCAATGTTATCCTCTATAAAGAACACACTATCTTTACAAGGAAAGGAAATTCTTCCCTTTACTAATCTACCGCCTATTAACGCCATTATTAAATTCTCCTATTATTTTGTTGTATAGTTTTTCTAGTTCTACTTTTTCAATGCATGTCATAACAAAATCATTTACTGGTAGTACTTTTGAAATTTCTTCTTTTAAAATTGCTCTATCACACGCTGGTAATAGATTTTTAATTCTGTTTTTGTGTTTGTCTTTGCACCTTTTTCTTTTCCAGCCCATGACATCTAAAACACTTCTCAGGACAAGCAACGTCAGTTCGTGTTCCGGTTTGGGTATATAAAACGTGTAGTCACTATTCTTCAACGAAACTCTTTCCGTAAAAACGCTTTCATTTAGGGCATGTGGAATTGTCCAAAACCCTTTAAAATTCTTAAATGGTGAAGAAAAATAAATGCAATTATAAGAATCAACCCTAAAACACCCATTGGAAATAGATCGATCTTTTTTTCCCGGTGTAAAATAAGGATGATATAACATATCCGAATATTCGGCAAAGCCATAGTTCTCAAACGGCTCTTTAGGGTCTTTGCTCAAATGTTTTGGTGCTATTTCGTTGAACTTGTTCCAGTCTTCATGATAACACGCAAGGTCTATATCAGAGTCTGGACTTTTTGGTAATCTAGCAAACCCTCTCAGGATTACGTATCTAACTTGGTTCTTATTCAAATCATTTAAAAAATTTGAAAAAATTTGTCTATGACTCATTGTATGTCTCCATGTAATATCTTAAATCTTCGGGTGTGCCTATTCCCCACATCTTGTCGACATAGAACGGCACCAACGTTTTGCCGTCTTGAATCAATTCATTGTAAACAGGCGCAATGTAAAATTCATTTTTAACCCTAACGTCTTTCTCAATCATCTGTTTTGCATATTTAACAAAATCAGATCCTTTTCTATACCAATAGATTCCACATGTTGCTATGTCAGAAATTGGTTTTTTCTCTGCTACTTCTGTAATAAATCCTCGCGAGTTGGTTTTCACAAATGACCACTTAGGATGAACGGCGTTGAACGTGAAAACTATTGCATCTAAATTGGTTAGACTTTTAAGTGTGTTAAAGTTTTTAGGCTCATATTGGATAAACTGATCTGAATTTGCTATCAAGAGGGATTCCTCGCAATCTATGTATTTTTCTGCTAGTAGTGCTGTGCATGCCGCTCCTTCAGTTAAGCCATCTACCTCTACAATTGAACATCTGCCATTTGTAATTCTTTGAAGCGTCTCTAGAAGCCCATCAAACTTTTCTAAATGTTTTTTCCGGACTAAAAAAACATACTCACAATCAAAATCTAGATTTTCAACGACTACCTGGATCATTGGTTTGCCACGAACATCTATTAATGGCTTGGGGAACGTGTAACCCTCTTTTGCAAAACGGCTTCCTTCTCCAGCCATTGGAATTAAAATTTTCACTTTAAAATCTCCTTAAAAATTTTTAAACTAACTTCTTCCGGATTTTTTACTTCTAAAACATTGCACCCGGAAGCATATGCGGCCAACTTTCCTTTTGGAGAGTCTTCCACAATTACAACATTTTCTTTTTGTAATTTGAACTTTTTAACCAAAAAGTCATAGCCCTCTGGATCTGGTTTGGGACTTGTTACATCCTGATTTGTTAGGACATAGTCCATTAGTTCATAGACACCGGTTTTTTTCAGCATAAGCTCTGCTGTTTTTCTAATACTGTTTGTGTAGCATGCCACCTTGATTCCTTTTTCCTTCAAGCTATTAATTAAAGAAATTTTTTCATTTCTAATCTTTGCATGTTTCTTAATCATTTCTATCGTTAAATCTTGTTTTTTTTCATAAATCAAATCATGATTATCGAGCGGAAGAATTTTCATCTCTGATAGTGCTTTTAGCTTTTTTCTTGTTGGAATTCCATTAAATGTGTTATAATGATCTTCTAATGAAATTTCATAATTGCAAACTTCTTTTAGTGCCTGATTAAGTGCCAATCGATGCCACTCACAGGCATCCACTAAAACTCCATCTAAATCAAAAATTACCAATTTTATATTTTTCATGATCTTTTTATCCAGTGTTTTCTTACGGTGTCTCCTTCGGAAACATAGTGTGTTCTGCACGATAGACCACCAATGTTGTCTGGTATTTGTGCTTGTCTAAATCTTCCTAGCAGACTTTCGTCCAGTATTTCTTGACGATAACCTAAATGACAAAAAATAACACCCCACATTCTCTCCATGCATTCTGACTCATATTTGTTACGTGGACGAATGCTATAGAAGCCAGTTTGTTTGATTTCTTTGAGAATTTTAGATTTTATCAAAAACATTGGGCCCAAAATGGAAACAAAATCTTCTGTAAACGGGAGATTGTTTTTTTCAAACTCTTCGAGTGCGAACTTATTTGTTCTGGTGTGGCCAGTAATCCTTGGCCATTTGGTTTCTTCGTCTAATTCCCCAGACATAATGGGGGCTATTAAAATTTCTTGTAAATTTTTTACTTTTCCTAAAATTGTTGCGGAGTCGTGAATTAAAAAATAATTTTCATAACCTTCAGTGAATTTGTCAAAAATATACCAAATTGCCCCAGTGCTATAATTTGTGTTTTTAATGTCATGAAAGAAAAAATTATATTTATTTTCTAAAGACAAAATTCCTTGTTTGTCTTTAGAATCCGAATCTACAATGTGAATATCAGCGAACTTATAAAATCTTCTTATAGATCTCAAACACTCTTCTATGATAGCAGAGTTTTTATTTTTACAAGGTATTACAAAACATATTTCTTTCATTTTATCTCCACAGGTGATACATATTTCTTTTGTTACCAATGTAAACCACTTCTATTTCATTGGCATCTAAATGTGATTTAAACTGGTGTTCTACATTATCTCCAAACTTCTCCCAACAATCTTTATATTTTGGATTATAAGGGTAAGGATCTTTTCTTTGGCCCAGTGAACAAAAAATGTCCATAACCTTTGGGGTTCCAAAAGCAAAACCATCGCAAATAAATTCATCCATAAAAACCATCGGTGGAGAGCACTTCCAGCCACCAAACATAAAAATCTTATTGTCTAGATTTTTATGCGACTTTACTATTTCTTCTACGGGAATCGCTATGTTAGGTCCAAATTCAAAACGGGATCTTACTATTATATCATATTCTTTTTGCTTTGTCAAGCTATTGCACAAAAAAAGTTTATTTAGTTGTCTTTTTTTGATCCAATCCCATTTCGACATATCCCAATCACTGATTGAGTCCAACAAATCTTCTTCTTCTATCTGTACATTTATTGTTTGTTTTTCAATGGGAGATAGTAAATGTTTTATTAGATTTTCATCAACCTTATAAATGATTCCATATGTTTTTGTGTTCTCTCTCCAGCCCTTGCCGGCAATTAAATACTCGTAGACCCTAGAATTTGTGGGAAAATTTGGACTTACATTATTTTTTTGTGAAACCAAATTGGATGTTTGAACGTAGACATCCATGTTGTCTCTTAAGAAGTTTTTTTTCTGTTGCGCAATTGCCTTGTGAAATGCACCTATTTGACCTGAATAACATACAGCTATTTTCATTTTATAAAACCCCAATCAAAAGGAAGAATATTGTCCGGGGGCCTGGTTTCTACACAAAGCGTAATAAACTGGAGTTTTTTATTATTTTCCAATAAAAATTCACACACGGCTTTTTGTACTCCGTAACCTTTGTTGTAAAGTGAATTCCAGTTACCAGTGAAATCATGACCTCCAAAAAAACCACCTTTTTTTAATTTTGGATAGTAAAGATCTAAATCTTTTTTACATCCCTCATAAGAATGATCACCGTCAACATAAATAAAATCAAAAAATTCATCTTCAAAGTTATCCACAACATTTTCAGCAAAATCTCTTATTATTTCACAATTTTTATTTGAAAATCTAGACTTGGTTTTCTCAAAAGCTTCATTGTGTTGGGTTTCACTGGATCCTCTATCTGCTGCTCTATTTTGTTGATTGACCCATGGATCAACAAGCCAAATTTTGTTTGGTACCAAGAATTTGCAAATTCGCAGGGCGTTGCTTCCATCGGCAACGCCGATTTCTAAAACATTTTTGTTAACAAGATTCTTGTTTTTCTCAATGATTGATTTAAAAAATTCTTCACGATCAGGTCTAACGTTTGTTTTCTGTTTTTTATTGAATTCTTGCAAGCATTTGTGGTGACCTCCTGATTGGTCTTTAAAAGAAACAACACACTTGTTTTCAATGTATTTTTCATGAAAAATACGATGTTCTCTTATCAGTTTTGCAATTTCTCTATCTTTTAATTTCATTTGTTTTTCTCCTTAATAAATCCAAAATGCTTGGGGGCGATATTCTATAGCTAAAGTCTCTCTACTAGCCTTGGGAACTGCGAGACCTCTCTTGTGAAATCCGAAAGTATTAGCAGCTATTAAAGTATTTTTTTTACCAACAATCGGCATTGTTTTAAAGCCCATTGCCATGACAGTCTTCAATTCTTCGTCAATAGTGGAATTTTCATGTACCCTGAATGACCCGGGCTTTCCACCGACTTGAATTCTTTTTTTCCACATTTTTGAATCTTTTTTCATAATAGAATTTTCATAGTCCCATTGTAATCTTGTTTCTGATAGTAGATGGGAGTTTGGGACATAAACGAAGGGGCCTTTTGAATAATCAATGTCTTCCAAAGACAACCAGAATTTGCAAGTTGGCTGGAAAGTATCGGAATGGAATTTGCTTTGGGGATCATTTTTTTCATGAATTAGATTCCAAAATTCAACACGAGGATCACCAAATGAAAAATTATTAACTCTAGCGCAATCTTTTATTAGAGTCTCAAGTTTTCTGTTTCTTCTTAAGAAGTTTGTTCCATCGACTCGGGTAATATAGTGGCTGTTTTTCTTTGGTTTTATTTTTTGTACAAATAAATTCCTTAGATTTTCAAACTCTTTTGCGTCTAGAAAATCCTCAATTATTAAGAAACCGGTTTCTAGAAACTTATTGGCTTCTTTGTTTATAGGGTTTTTTCTAGCCAAATAAATCCTATTTGATAAAATTGTTCTATAGACATGCAGACCCGCCTTGTTTAAATTTTCGCGATCAATAAATTTGGAATTGCTGTAAATATTGTTTATTAAATTATTAGTCTTTTTAATTTTCTTTTCCAATCCTTGTATCGTATCGCCGACAATGCTTTCAAACAGTAAGTGATCTTCTTTGGTTAATAAATCATGACTATTTTCGAAAAATACTGCTTTTTTATTCATTTGTTCTCCTTCGTAATAAATCTCATGCAATTGTAACTTAAGTCCTCAGATATATTGAATATTCTACAATTTGTCTTTTCTGCTAGCTGTTTAATATAACACCAGAAAGAAATCACCTGTCTGTCTTGGAAATCCTTGCCGTACACTTTTCGCCAATTTGGCAAATCCTTGTTGCCCTCAAAACAATGCGATGTTGAACTGTTGTCTTCGAATAAATCTAGTCCGCACAAATGTACTTCCGCAGCACCTAATAAAACCGCCAATACGGCTTGTCTTGTTGCGGTGCCAATCGCAGAGCAATATCTTGTTTGATAAACAACAATCCTTTCCTTATGTTTCTTATAAAACTCAGAAACCATTTTAATTTCTTTTTCTTTTAAAAATTCAGTCTCTAAGCCAACCAAACTATTGGTATTTTTTAGAAAATATGCTATTTCATCACTTAGCAGATTGATGTAAGGAGTAAACGTTATTAAATAAGGCTCTTCTAGAAAATTTTTATAATAGTTATTGCTTGTTAAAATATAATCAAATTTATTTTGCCATTCTATGTCGGAAGCGCTTGGACCTGCTCCGAGTATTAGAACCTTTTTGTCTTTTATTTTGTTTTTATGTTCTTTTATAATAATCTCATGATTACTAATAAATTTGCTAGTTTCTATATTCATTCTATCGTAAAAGTTATTGTATTTAACTAAACCGTTGTGTCCAGACAAATAACTGTTTGTCTTGGCTAAAAAACTAAACTTTTTACCGTCTACGTCTTTATAATATTTCGTGGAAAAGACTTCATTTTTTCTTAAATCAATCCACCTATTTTCGTCTATTTTCTTATATCTCATTAATTTAACTCGTAAGCTTTTGCGTTTCTTTTGGGCAAATAGGATGAAGCTGCGTCTGCATAGTTTATGATCTTTGTCAAAGATGGTCTTAAAAAAACAAACATAGCAATTCTGTTTATTGAACTTTCTTGCGGGATGGTGGCTCTATGGATCATGTTCGGAGTGAAAACGAAATTTGTTCCAAAATCCCCAGTCATTGTTATCTTCTCTTTTCCTTCAATGTAACTTGGTGGCACCCTAGATTTTGGGAAAATTGAAGGCGGGTGCCCCTTTATAGAACTCGGGGTGGTTCTATAAGATTCGATAATCTCTGGGACAATTTGCATCGCACCATTTGTTTCATCCACATTATTTAAATAAATTGCAAATTTAATAAATTCTGCAGGACAATCATCATAGTGCCAAGTCCATGATGATTCTTTAGAAACATTTTTTTTATTTTCATAAATATGAACAAACTCTGCTTTTGCGAAACAACCCATAACATTTTTCTCGATTTGCGGAACTACTTCGTCCAGGAAAAGATTGATTTCTTCTATTTCTCTCCATTCATTTAGATAGGTAGCCCATGTTGCATCGACACATCCAATGCGATAGTTTAACTTATGTTGAATTTTCTTTCTCATTGCGTTGAAATTTTTATGATCATATTTCACACTATTAGTTTTATATTTTAAATCATAAATCTCGACACCAGATCCATAATTCTCATGACATACGTGATAGTGTTCTCGGTATGTTTTCATTTATTCTCCCATAATTTTTCACATAATTCAAATTGCCATTGATAGTCAATGTCAAACACTTCTTTTTCTTCTACCGGAAAAAGCTCGATTTCATTTTTCATGAAATCGCCCATCCAAATTCCGTCTTTTATTGTGTCTAATCGACTAGCATAGAGACAGTGGGCTGCTTCGTAAGTGGGTGCAACCGTTTTTGTGTTCATAACATCTTCAGTTAACGGTGTTAGAATTTTTCCACTATTATTCCAAAAATAGTTTTTCTTCTCCATAACAGCAAACATTCCATCTTTATCTGACTGGATATAGGCTTCTACAAAGGAGTCAATTGTTTCTGGCTTAAGGAAAGGAACACATGCATTAATCAAAACAACATATTTGTGGGGCAACTTATTGTGCCATTCATACATAAGCGACATCGGGGTTCCCTCAGACATGGCGGATTCGTGTGATCTTAGGAACACATTTATTTTGTGTTTCTTAGCAATTTCTATAAGTTCTGGTTCGTTTGCGGAGAGATAGAAATTGTCTATCGGGAAGCTTTTACACATCTTTACTTTTTCCATAAAAATATCTGTCAAGGTTGTCCCCGCAAATGGTTTTATCATTTTTTGTGGTATTCTTTGAGAATTCAATCTTGCTTGGATGATAACCGCTACTTCTTTATTTGCTTTCATTCTTTACTCCTACTAAAAGCCCTTTGTAAATTGAATCTTCACTATCTCCGGAGAGATTATTGATCTCGGGCGTACATAAATCATTAATCATGTAGTTACAAAAGATTTTCATTTGCTTCTTAAATTTTTCCTCATCATTAAAAGACGGAGGTCTTTTTGTTTTTTCAAACGAATGACTTTGACTTTTGAAGCCATCTAGACCTATGAAGTCAATCTGTGTTGCTCCCATGCATCGAGCTATCACGCATGCTCTGGGAACATATCCAAGCCGTGAAAAATACCTTGTTAGAAAAACAAAGGTTTTTGAGTATTTTCTCTTAAACTTAACTAAGTCGTGCGTTGATCTACGGGCGGAGTGTTCAAACCCTATTACGGGCGAAAACTCTTCTAAATAAGCAAGAAAATCGGCATTATTGAGGTTTATTTCATCTCCTATCAAAACAAGGTCGATGGATTGGCCTCTTAAAAATTTATTCTTATAAAAATGATTACAAGAGAAAACATAGTCATATTTTGCCAGCACACCCTCGTTTAAGTGTTTGGTAGATGGACCACCACCAATGACAAGAACCTTTTTACCAGACATTCCTTCAAAGTTCAAGTTGTTTGTCACCAGCAACTCATCGTCTATCCGGACACCACGAAAGCTTTTTTCAACCAAATCAGCGTGGAAAAAATGTTTGAACATTTTATCAGCATAATAAGACTTCCATTGTTCTTTTGTGGAGTTAAAGGAAAACCATCCGCCTTTGTTTAGATCTTCACGATACACTAATATCCTCTCAACTTCTTTCGTGGCGCCAGTTCACCCTCGGTGACTCTCTTAACGCCGTCGCCATAAGCTTCTTCTAGTTCGCGAATTCCACGAACCATCTTAATTAGCCCTTGTGGTTCTACTGATGACATGTGATCTGATCCCCACATGGTTCTGTCTAGTGTTATGTGGCGTTCAATACATGTTGCTCCCAAATAAATCGCAGCAACAGAAGTTCCAAGCCTAAACTCATGACCACTATAACCAACTTCACAATCATATTTCTCTTTTAAAGTCTGGATACATTTAAGATTTAAGTCTTTAAGCGGTGCTGGATATGTGGAGTTACAATGTAGCATTAAAACATCGTTTCCGGAAAGCCACCCAACTGCTTGGTCTATCTCTTCATATGTTGACATTCCAGTGGAAAAAATTACTTTCTTTCCCGTTGCTGCGGATGCTTTCATCAATTCTTCGTTGGTTATCATCGCTGATGGGATCTTAATCCATGGAATGTTATATTCCATCAAAAATTCTAGAGAATCTAGATCCCACGGAGATGCAGACCACTCAATTCCTTTGTCTTTGCAATATCGATCGATCTCATCGTATTCTTCTTTTTCAAACTCTACTTTGTATTTGTAATCCAAATAAGTCATTCGGCCCCATGGTGTGTCTCGCATAACAGCTTTCTGGTGTTCCGGGACACACACGTCTGGGTTTCTTTTTTGAAATTTTACTGCGTCACAACCAGAGACTGCCGCGACATCAATAAGTCGTTTTGCGTTTTCTAGGGAACCATTGTGATTTATCCCAATTTCAGCTATAATATAAGTTTTTTTCATTTTATCTCCTATTGAAAAGAAAACCTTTCTACATCTTCATGGATGTAACATTTCTTTGAGTCCATAACCTTCAAGGTTACCCCCTCCTTTCTCAGCCACTGGCTTTTAAGTTTGCTTAATTCTATACAATCTCTTATTTCTTGCAAATCTACATCAAAAGCTTTTGATGAAATCTTCGCGTCATTGTTATAAAAATGAGTAATTTTGCTGTTCTCTCCTTTCGGGTCTATGTGGTCCCAACCAATGGTTCTTATCTCGGAAACCCCTAAAAAGATTGCCATATAGAGAACTGTTTCGTGCATAATGCTTGGACCCCATGGTCTGTCTAGACGACTATCAAAAGTCCAGTGGTCGAAGTTTTTTTTGTTTGTTAATTTATTATCATGATTCTTATTGTCTCTCAAAATAAAATTCAAATCATATGATTGACCCTTCCAAATATGATGTTGCGCTACGTGTTCCGGGAGGGCATCAGCTTGAGAACAATAAATTGTAGTCGGGCTATTTTGAAAGCTAGAAAAGTTGTTACAATTGAAAAAATGAAAGTCTGTGATTTCATGAAAAATATGATAAGCTTGTTTGACTGTTAAAACCAACTCGTCTTTTAACCTATCTTCAATAAAGGAGTGATCTAAGTCATTAAGAGAGGGTCCACATGATAAAATATAACATGTTTCACCCTCAAATGCGTTCTTTAGTAGATTCATTCGATGTTTATAATTTTGATAAATTACCATGTGTGATTTAATTTTTTTTGTTTTCTCTTTCATAATCTTCCTTAAACATCATAACTGCTAGCTCTTTGAAGCTAGTTTTTGGCTCCCAGTTTAAAACTCTTTTTGCTTTACTATAATCGCCCCAAAGCTTTGGAACTTCACATGGTCGATAAAATTTCGGATCTATAATGACAAATTTATCCGGATCCAGATCGGCATGTTCAAATACATAATTTAAAAAATCTCTAACTGAATTTGTCTGGCCGGTGGCCAATACATAATCATCTGGTTGGGTGTGCTGTAGCATCATCCACATTCCTTCTGTGAAGTCTTTCGCGAAGCCCCAATCCCTTTGGGCAGATAGGTTCCCTAGCCTCAATTCGTCTTGTAATCCCATCTTGATTCTTGCCGCTGCTTTTGTTATCTTTCTAGTAACAAAGTTTTCACCTCTTCGTGGAGATTCATGATTAAACAGAATTCCGGAACAAGCAAACATTCCATAAGATTTTCTGTATGTCCCTACCAAATGATGAGCGGCCAACTTGGAGCATGCATATGGCGAAACAGGAGAAAAGGAGGAATTTTCATTCTGAGGGCATTGAATATTGTCACCAAACATCTCAGATGTTGACGCTTGATAGAACTTTATCTTTCGGTCAATATTCTTAATCGTTTCTAAAATGTTTAAGCAACCATTCAGGTTTATCTCTGTTGTTGAGACTGGAGTTTTAAACGAAGTTCCAACATGAGACTGTGCGGCTAGATTGTAAATTTCTTTGGGCCTGTATTTCGAAACAAGGTTGGCTATCGAGGAGAGATCGGAGACATCTCCTTCCTCTAGAATCAAGTTTTTGTTATCAATAATCTTGCTTAAGTTCTGTGTTTTTGATGAGAAATCTGTAACTGTTCTTCTTATCAAACCTACAACTGTGTATCCTTTGTTCAATAAGAGTTCCGCTAGATAAGACCCATCTTGCCCATTTACTCCTGTTATTAATGCTATTTTTTCCATTATTTTAGCACCATTTTAAGTTTTTGCTTGCAAATGTCTTTTGAAAGGACACCCAGCATGAATTTTTTTGAAGACTTTCCCTTTGATATCAGATCTTTGTCATTGTAACATTCTAAAAGCTTTTCTTTGGCTGAATTCAGTGAAACCTCAACCCAATCATTATTCAGGGACGACCAGTAAGCATTCTCATATTCTAGAACCGGTTCCAATGAGCTTTTAATTAAAAAATTTGAAGCAGTATCTATGAAGTCTAAATGGCCACCGATATTAGGCACTACCACGGGAACTTCAAAGTTTATAGCCTCAGCGATTGGTAGGCCAAAGCCTTCCCCACGCGAACAACTCAGATAAACATCAGATAACTTGTAAATTGAATTTAGTTGCTTTTTGTCCAACAAATCATTAAGAATTATTGTCTTACATTTTGATTCCACTGTTCTTCCTTGATGTTTTATTTTAGAAATCACCTTCTTTATTTCACTTGATAAAAAGCCGGCTTCACTGGAAGCTCCCATAGATTTGTTTTTATATGTTTTCAAAACAAAAATTGCATTCGGGTTGTCATGGAACGCTAGATAAAAAGACAACAGTGTCTTTTCTATTCCCTTTCTGGGATCCCATTGAAAAATAGAAGAAACAACAAATTTGTCTTTCGTTATCTTTTTTAATTTATTATAAAACTCCGTGTCATATTCATTCTCGAATTCAACAGAATACGGAACAACCTCACAAGAGCCAATATCAGAAAATGTCTTTTTATTCCATTCGCATGCACAAATCATTTTCTTAATATTAATTTTCTGATATGTTGTTTTCCAGAGTTCCGGAACGGTATTTGTTTCCCAAACAACACAGGGATAAACACCATTTGATTGCTTGCAAATATTATTTAAATTAATACCAGCTTCAGAAATCATCCAATCATTTAAAAGAAAAAAGACAACTTCGTAGTCTCCTTCAATAAATTCTTTAATTTTGGACAAATCAGAAGCTTCATAGTTTCCTCTTTTGACCGACAAATCACTTGTTATGGAATAAGAAGCTATTAGTTCTAACTCCTCTTTCGAAATTTTTATATCTTTTTCGAAAGAAAAGTTTATAAGATTTAAGCTAATCTCCTTTTCTTCGTGGAGTTCAACTAGGTTCTTAAGATAACATCGACTGGCATTTCCATATCCGGAAATATCAGTAAATTGACCGATCATCAAGATGCTTTTCATAAAACAACAATTTCCTCATCGGACTCAAACATCTCTTCTATGGAATTCACAAATATTTCAAACAGATTTTCATCCGAGAATTTTACTTTGTTGATTTCTTGAAGTTTTACAGCCTGTTCTTTTAATTTATCATAGTTTTTGATAGCTTTTCTTAGGGCCATTTTATAAGAACCTTGATTAGCGTAGGCCCACATTTGATCCGGATCTATCACGTTTTTCCAAACAACCTCCTTTGGAACCGGCTGTATGGAGTAATCTACTTCGTTAAAGTAATCTTCATTGTCGTCGGTCAAGAAATCCAACTGGCCAGACCAGCCGATGGTTGTAACAGGTAGAGCTTCTCTGGTTGCTTCGAATAGTGGCAAACCAAAACCTTCACCGTGCGCAATGTTTATCATACCTTTAATTTTTGGATGAGAGTAAAGATGGGTCATTTGACCGGGACTTAAGTCTCCATGGAGAAGATAGACGGAACATTTGCGATCTTTATAGTTATGCAGAATATCACCTACTTTCTTCTCTAGATGTTCCCAGTCAATAACTGAATTTGAGACTAAATTTGTTTTAAGAACTAGTCCTACTTCTTGATCTATAAATTCTTCCACAAACCACTTAACCATATTATCAAAATTCTTACGTGGAGAGATTTGCGAAACCGATAGGAAGTTAAAATCATGTTTCAATTCAAAACCATCAATAGGTTCTGCTTCTGCTTTCGGTGTGTTTTCCCAAACCACATCAACCGGGGTTTGAATCTTATAGGGAAACTTTTCCCCTGTTGCTTGGTTTACCGCTTCGGCGACGGTGTTCACCATACTAGTTTTAGAGTGACTTGAAACCACCAGTATTTTATCCATTTCATTACATTTCGGTAGCCATTGTGATGAACACTTGTGGGTTTCTATTCCGGCTGTATAGCCAACATTGATTGTTGCTATTTTTTGAAATTCATTGGGAATTGTTATTTGCAAAGACAAATCAACTTGGAGTTGTTTTCTTTGAATCAAAACTTGTGTCAAAGTAATTTTTTCATCCATCCAGCTTCTAAAGTCTGATTGTTCCCAGATCCATCCGGTTTTACCCCAAGATGTTGGAACGACAAAAATATCAAATAAATCTTCTCGGGACTTTAAGGCTCTTAAGGCGAATCGGGCTTGTTCACCGTATCCCGATTGCGACAGTACTGGTCCTCTAACTAAAATTTTCTTTTTCATGCTACCTCCTTAAATCTAATTCCATAATAACCTTTTCTGTTCTCCCACGAACCCTCTTCTTCATGAATTTTATCCATGAAATTAACCCATGTCATTTTGAATTCATTAAAATTATAATTTGTCTCAACATGGTTCTTACCGGCCATGCCCATTTTTCTTCTTTGTTCCGGGCCCATGTCATAAATTTTTGACAAGGCGGACATAAACTGTCCTTTATCGATGCGATCTTCATAAATATAAGGAACATCCTGGGATCCAATGATAGACTTCGAGGAGGGGAGGAGGGGTATGCCAAACTGTTCTGCTCCACTTATAACCTGTTCTTGTAGACCACCTGTCATATTAACAATTATTGGTGTTCCGCAAGAGAGGGACTCCAGAGTCGCGAGACCGAAGCCTTCCGCATCTGAAATATTGATAGTACAATCTGCCATGTTATACATAGCAGCTAAATGTTCTGGGGGGAGTTTCTGAGTTGACAAGAGAACTTGTCTATCTTGGAGCCCAAGATGCTCGATAATGTGATTAAGATCTTGACCATGAGGGTCTTTTGGGTCTGTGTGCATAATGAGTTGTGCTTTGTCGTGAAGATCACGTTTATCAAGCCACTCCTTAAACCACCAGACTAAAGTTCCAGATTGTTTTCTTCTAGCATTTCTATTATTCCAGAAAAATATAACCTTTTCTTGGTCTGCCTTATTTAAACTTTGCTTTCTAATATCCTCAATTTGTTCCGGAGTTAAAGCTTTAAAAAACTCTCCGTTTACAGCATGAGGGATGTATTTCCGTCTTACTTCCGGCGCAGCCTTTGCAACGATGTCATCAGTTACTTTTGAAATTGTTGCTACCGCGTCGTTTGATAAATAAAATTTTCTATTAAACATTGGAACAGGATAGTTATCCCAAACATGATAATAAACCATGGGAACAAGTGGACGAATCTCGTTTTCCATTTGCCACAACCATCCCCAAAATCTTGGGTCGGTCATAAACCATAAAATGTCCGGTTTTTCGGTTCGGAGAACTGAGCGTATTACTTCTTGTGTTCCGTAGCCATCTAATGGGACGACTTTCCAATCTTCCCCATATGGCTCCACAGTTTTTGGTGTGTAATCATTATGCTTAATAGCTCCACCTAGGGAGATGATTTGATAACGTCCGGTGTTCAACAGGGCTTCGCACATGTATTTTGTTTGAGTTCCTACACCGGACGGGGACAGGGGATGGTCCGATAATGTTATTACTTTAATTTTCTTAGTCAAGTTTTACCTCTTTGTTTTTTTCTTATGTTATTAATATAACACACTTGTCGGATGTTGTCAAGAAAAAAGTTAAACTTTTTTTATTTTTTTATTTACAATGCTCGGTTTTTCTAAATTCACAGTTCGAACATGATCTCCGATCCTTGACGTGATTGCCTTTAGAGATGTGAATAAGGGCATTTGTAAGTAATTTTGTTGCATTCTCGGTTTTACGTGGACCTGAAGTGACACGAAAGATTTCAACGTTATCTTTTTTTGCTGTTCTCTTAAGGAGAGCGAAGTGAGTTTCAACCAAACTTGGATCAACTTCATATTTCTCACACCAGAATTTCTTATATAGAGTTAGCTGATAAGTAATGAATTTGTCTGCTTTCTTTTTAGCATCCCAGCCCCATGAACAGGTCTTCCAATCAATGATGTGAAACTTGCCGTCATTTGTCCTAATTACGAGATCTATGAAGCCTTTGAACTTGTAGGGCACCTGTCCATCATTGATGTCTTCGTAAAGCTGTTCTTCAACGGAAAACACCTCATAATCGCCAAAAATTTTAGTAAGCTGAGGCATGATCTGGGGAGTGATTTGAACGGCTTGATCTCTCATGTCTGTGATGAGTTGATCTTCTTCCATTCCGATCGAGGCCAGTTCTTTTTCAAAGGAGAGGTTAAAAAAATCTTCAGGGTCATCAACTTTATCAAATACGAGATTCTCGCATAAAAAATGAAGCGCTTTTCCGAACGCTGTAAATTGATTTCCGACAAACTTCTTGACTCTGTCTTGATAGGATAATTTTCTTTTGAAAGGGCACTCTGCCCAAGTTTTAAGTTCCGAATAAGAAATGTGCTTTTTCATTCGTCCTCCATTGTGTGTAGTTGGTTTAGTTTTCTATAAAGAACAGGGCATAATTGCGCAAGTTCGTGTTTGTTGCCAATCACATATTCCTCAAAACCTCTAGCGAAGTATTCTCGGAGTGATGTGGCGGCATAAGGCGATGGGAATAGTCCTCCAA
>Ga0209756_1001099_pt1 | contig 25425 bp, 34 predicted proteins | sample ETNvirenome_6_85_FD_184071 | JGI IMG/M metagenome (GOLD analysis project Ga0209756, IMG submission 184071) | Marine viral communities from the Pacific Ocean - ETNP_6_85 (SPAdes) (version 3) | ecosystem: Environmental > Aquatic > Marine > Oceanic | place: Pacific Ocean | collected 2013-06-19 | reverse complement strand
GCGCCCCGCGAGGGGAAGGGTTGAAGGTCGGCGGCCCGTCCGGGCTCACCTCTCGCGCGCGGGCGCGCGCGTTCGATCTTATAGCGCCGTTTCGCGACGCTCCCAGGCCAGATCCAACTCCGCGTTCGCGGTGCTGGTCGGAGTCGTAGCCGTCGCTCCGAGGAAGCGGCGACCGAGGCCCCCGCTCCCGTTGCCGCGGTCGGCCGGCGTCCGGTCGTACCGCGTGTGATCTTCGCGGGTCCAGACGGCGACCTGCCGGACCTTGCCGCGACGGTGGGCCGCCGCGGGCGTCAGGCTGATGATCGTGCCCGCGGCGCCCGGGGCGCGGCCCTCGACCACCGACAGGGCCTGCGCCCGGTCGAGGGTCGCGGCGGGTCGGCAGCCGGTACGGGTGACGACAGCGAAGCCCCACCCCTTCGAGCCGGCCCGGCGCGCGGTCCGCGTCAGGGCGTCGCGCTGGCGCTTGTCCAGCTGCTCCCAGAGGGCAGACGGGCAGGACCAGCGGGACCGGACAGGTGCGGGGTGATTCTCCTCACGCGGGGGCGGGGGAGAAGAGGAACGCGCGGGAGGCACGACGCCCGCGAAGGGCACGCACGACCGAGGGCGCGCCGGAGCGACGACGCCCCGCACCCGGGCGTGGCCCTCACTCATCGCACAGGCGAGGTAGACGGCGTAATTGCCACCTCCCGCGCGGTGTGCGCGGCGTGCCTGTCGGTGCGCTGTGGTGAGCAGGGCTCGCATTGCGATCGTTTCTCCTGGCGCGCCGCCTGAGCGACTCGCCTCTCCGGGTTGCGCCCCTCGGGGGGCACCCCCCAGACGCGCTAACACCCGGAGTAATTCAAAACTTTTTCAAGATTTATCTCAAACACCTAGAATCATTGAGCTTTCGGGGTTCAATGCGTTGGTGTAGGTATATGTGAGCGGATTAGGAAGAGTAGAAAAGTTAGGAAAGTGTGAATCAACCGCGGGGCGAGCGCCCGGGATGCGCCTCGGGGCGCGCGCCGTCGATGGGAGGTGCGAGCGCGGCCGTCTGCGTCGAGATCAGGTCGTACAGGTCGGACGACTGCTCCATTGCCAGCTGCGTACCGCGCCAGAGTGATATCGCGTGCGGGTCATTGAGGAAGATCTGCGCTCGGCACACCCCGCACTGAATGTAGTAGCCTCCCTTTTTTGTGAGGCTCACGCGCCCGTACGGTTGCCAACAGATCTGGCAGATGCAGCGGACGAGGGCTTTTCGTTTGCCGGCGGTAGGGACAGGGAAACCGTCCCGGCCGATTTTCGTCTTGAGGTCTGTCAAGAGTCCCCGTACGCGCGTGTGCGTGTAATTAGCGAGACCCTAGTCTAGCGTTCCACCTACGGTGTTGCCAGTAACATGTCGAACGTCTAGGGTGCTGTCAGACCAGTTCCGAACGGAGTTCGATTCTTGAGTGAACAGTCTGAGACGGGTCCCGACGTCGTCGGATACACCCAGGATCTACCGAGCGACGCCGATGAGTTGGTAGGCGCGGAAGACCTGGATCTATCAGCGTTCCAGTCCCCTGGACTCGACGTCCGGGGCTCAGGAAAAAGGCCTAAAGCTCCAGCAGCTGCGTTCGACGATGAAGACCTCTTCGAGTGGATGGAGCGCTTCGACTACCAGCCGGGCGTGTCCTTCGTCCGGGTGGTCCGGCTGCACCCTTCGAAGTGGCGGAACATCGCCATCAAGGGTTTCACCGAAGACCTCGACGAGCCGGTGGACATCAGCTACCTCGCCGAGCGTTGGGGAGGGGGCAGCTACCGCTTGCTCGCCAAGCAGCTCACGCCGTCTGGGGACCGGACCAAGACCGTGGCGCAGTTCACGACGACGGTGGCTGGACCGCCGCGCGCGTACAGGGACCAGAACGGCGACCCTCTGGTGTTCCCACCGGAAGAGCCAGCTCGGGGCCGGTGGGAGGAAGAGGACGACGAGTTCCGGGGCGGTGGCGGGCGCTCGCAGTCAGCGTACGACCTCCTGATGGCTGAGCGGATGGCGAATCGTGGCGACGCGATGAACACCGAGACGCTGGAGGTGGTGCGCCGCGCCCAACAGGACGCCAACGAGCACTACTCCAAGGCGGTCGAACAGCAGCAGAGCATCGCCACGTCGACCATTGATGCTCAGCGCGAAGAGCTTTCGCTGATGCGGGAGCGCCAGCGGGAGACCGACGAGCGACGGCAGGAGCCCATTCGGCAGGCGACCTCGATGATCGAGGCGCGCGCGAACGCCGAGATGGGCATGATGCGCTCGCAGCTCGACTCGATGCGGGGTGAGCACTCCGCGCAGATGACCGCGCTGCAGAATCAGCACCAGATGCAGCTGGGCTCGATCGAGAGACAGCATGCGGCTGTGGTCGACGCTCTCCAGCGTGAGCTGCAGCGCACCCGAGACGACGGAAAGTCCCGAGTCGACCAGACCCAGGCGATCCTCGCGGCGCAGTACCAGGGTCAGATCAGCGCCTTGGAGCAGCGACTTGTTGCCTCAGAGACAGCGGCGACTCAGCAGGTCACGCTCGTGCGCGGTGATGCCCAGCATCGGGAGACGACGCTGCAGACGCTGATGAGCCAGGGCTTCGAGCACCGCATAGCTGTCATGGCTCAGGAGCGCGACCGGCTCATCGAGGAGAAGCGGGCGACCGGTGCCGAGCTGGCGCAGCTTCGAGCCCTGGCCGGTGAGCGAAAGGATCCACTGACCTCGCTCGTCGAGATGCAGAGCCTCATCGGAGCGGTTCGGGAGCTGTCTGGGGATGGTCCCCCTGAGCCTCCACCTGACGACTTCATCGGTAAGGTCGCTCACTACGCCCCGGGCATCGCCAAGAACTTCCTCGGGCCGGTGATGGAGCGCGTGGACCGTGCTGCTGGCATCGCCGAGCATTCGCTCACGCTCCAGCAGCAAGCCATCGCTGCTCCTCCACCCGGCTACGACCCCAGGATGGGGGTGCCCCCTCAACCCCAGCTCGTCCAGCCCGCGCCGCAATTCGTGCCTGTCGAGGCGGCTCAGGTCCCGATCGAAGATGATTCACCGCTGATCCAGATCGTCGAGTTCCTCGACACGCAGCTCGCACAGCAGTCTGGGCCGGGCGAGACGGCGACGACTCTGCGTACGGCGGTCCAGGCTGGGATGGTCCCGGCCGAGGCCTTCCACACGTTCGTCTCCCGAGACTCGAACGTGATCACCGGTGAGGTCATGGACGCTGCTGCAGCGCGTGGCGCGCCGAACCTCAATTCGCCTGTGGGTGCGACGTTCATCCAGCAGGTGCTCTCCGTCCTGAAGGGTGGTTCATGAATCCGCTGTTCCCTCCACCGCCGCAGCCCCCCTCGTCGCCAGACGGTGGTGGTGGCGGCGGCGGCGGTTTCCCGGCGCCGTCTGGTATCCCCAACTTGCAGGAGATGGTCGGCGAGACGGAGGTCGCCATTGAGTCGAGCGTCCACGACGCGGTTATCCCGTCGCCGGGGAAGTTCTCGCTCGACGACGAGCGGGTGATCTGCAGGAGCTGCAAGTACTCCTGGATCTTCCGCACGATGTTCGAGGCGAAGAACCCACACCCCGATGGTCGTCCCTGGCTCAAGAGCGAGGGGTACTGCACGGCGGCGCCGCCGACCATCGTGAGCTTGCAACAGCGAGCGGTGTACCAGTGCAACCGCTACAAGCCCGATCCTGATGAGGCGTCTTCGGGTCGACCCCGACCTGCGTGCGCTCTACGAGACTTGGTACCTGAAGATGCCGAGGAGTCGAGCGATGGCTGAGCAGCCACAGCAACCTGAAGATCCTCTCGGGCAGCTGCTCGACAAGGTCCGCGGTCTGAGCCGAGTCCTGCAGACGCCCGCGCGTGATGCTGGGACGCTGACGCTGACGCTGCGCAACTGGATCATCCCGATCCTGGCAGAGCTGGTGCAGGCGCAGCAACAGATTGCTGCCGCGTTCGGCACCGTCGCCTACCAGTCGGGGCGGGCGTTGGTGCTCTCCGAGCGAAACGCTGCGGTCGACGTCATCGAGCAGGTGGCTGAACTGGTCGAGGAGCTGGGTCCGCATGTCGGGCCTGGGGGCTTGAATATTTACGCCCAGGTCAGTGAAGCGTTGGTCTTCTTTCTCGACGACGACGAAGAGGGTGAGACCGACGACGAGGGCGGCGGTGAGGGGGAGGAGGAAGGCGAGCAGGAAGGCCTGGAGGTGAGCGGTGCGGAAGACCCCCCGGAAGCCGCGTCGGAAGACGTCGAGCCACCGCGCACGGATGAAACGGTTCAGGAGGCGGAAGATGCACAACCCTGACGCGATCAAGACCGGGCTCTCTGAGATTCGTGAGACGACCGGCTCGCGTGCTGTCGTCGTCTTGTTCTTCGACGACCAGGGGCAGATGCAGCTTGGTGTCGATGGGCTCAATCACGCACAGGTGACGCAGGCGCTGTCTGCTGCCACCAGCTCAGCGATCGACCAGCTACTGGCTCAGGGTCGCGCGCAGGCGTGACGACGTGGGCCTGCGTCGACCCCGGGCTAAAACGCTGTGGGGTCGCGGTCTTCGCTCGTCCTGGCGGTCTCGTCTGGGCGGGGCTCGTGCATGGAGCTGCTGGTGATGATCCGGTCATCGAGATGGCGGACGCGGTGGTGAATACCCTCACCCAAACGCCCTCTGAGGCCTTTATTGAGACCCCACAGCAGTACCCGAACAGCCCGGTTCCGCGTGAGAGCTTGGAGAAGCTGAGCCTCGTGGCCGGCGCCATTTCCCAGGCGCTGCCCAGGTCGGTGAAGGTCCACCGCTTCTACCCGCGCGCGTGGAAGGGTCAGGTACCAAAGGCGGTGATGGTACGTCGAATCAAGGCGCACCTCTCTGGTACCGAGCGGCTGATAGTCGACGCTTTGGACCTGCCCGCGTCGAGCGTGCACAACGTCTGGGACGCCGTCGGTATTGGTCTGTGGGCGACTGGTCGCATTGGGAAGAGGTGAGGACCTGGGATGACACCGAAAATCGCCAAGGACCTTGACGCGGTCGACCGGCTGCGTGATTCGGTGGTGCGCTGGTCTGCGCCGATGGTCGAAGACGTGGATAACTACGACGCGTCTGTCGAGGTGCAGGTCTTCGTCTACTTCCCGGAGATTCCAGCAGCGAGCTTGGCTGGCTACTACACAGTCGACGAAGACGGCGACACGGTGAGTAACGTAGTCGCGCTGGGGCCGTCGGTCGTGCTGCTCGGAGAGGGTGTAGAGCCTTTCTTTCCGTACGCGGTGGTCCGTAGATTCGACGAGGACGGGGCCGAGTTGATCTACTGCTATCCGGTCGGAGAAGGGCAGCAGGTGTACGTTTTTCTCCCGGCGGACGACGACCCGGCGTATCACCTCGTGCTCCTGGAAGTAGACTCTGAGGTCGCTGGGATGGCGCAGCTCTACTTTGAGGAGACTACGTCTTGACCATGTTTCGTCGAATCTGGGACGCCCTCGACTCGAAGGCTCAGGACGCGATATTCGAGCAATTCGGGACGGCGGGGAAGGTGCTGAACGTCGTCCGTAAAGCACAGGGTCTTTCTACGTCGACCGTCACCGGTCCCCGGACCGGTGACGACGACGACGACGACGTGATCGATGCTGAGTTCGTCGAGCTGAAGGTGGTCGCAGCTGAGTCGGACGACGAGCTGGGTGACGACGAGCCCGCGTGGCCGCGGCGACCGTACGATAACACGACGTTGTTGGAGCGGCTGGTCGAGGCCTTCGTCCCTGCTGTGGACTCGGCCGAGTAGAGCCTGGGCCTCGCGTAGGGTAGGCTGTGGTCAACTCGACTCTGGAGTTCGATCATGGAGCAGTGCTCACCGGCGGTGACCATCGTGGCGGGTCTCGCCCGCACAGCTGCCGCGGCAGGTAGCGACTACTACCAGGATCTGGGTCGCAAAGCGGGCCGAGGGATCATCACCGGCATTGAGGCCCCGAAGGACCAAGGGTGTTGGTCCCCGATCACCCAGGCCTTCATCGACCCCTTCGAGAAGGGTCTTCGTGAGTCCTTGGAGCCGTTCATCGGCAAGAAGGTGGTCGTAGGCGCTGCGGGTGTGCTCCTCCTGGGCGGTGTGCTTGGTTGGTGGCTACGCGGGCGGCGCTAGATGATCGCTTCGGTCTGGGATTGGGACCGGTTGGAGTACGACTACTTCGAGGTCCCAGGAAAGCGTGATCTGGGCGGCTGGAAGCCGCTCACGGGTCTGGGGATCCAGAAGAAGTCGGCGCAGCCCTCCGGCGAGCTGGGCGCGGCCTTGGAGTCGGTGCTCCCGGCGCTCCCTCTCGGCGCAAAGAAGGTGGGGCACGGAGTTCAGGCGCGTGGCGCCATCATGGTCAAAAAGCCGCTCCTAGCTGGGTTGGGAGCGACCCTGCTCGAAGGCAACACCTGGATCTTCCCGACCCTGGTTGGCGCGACGGCGGCGTTCTTCGTCACCCGGCTCGTCCCTCAGCAGAAGTTCCCTGGGGCAGTCATAGGCTTTGCCCTCGGCCTGGGTGCCGGCATCGAGCTGTCGAAGGAACGAAACGGTGGGTCATAAGCCGTCCGAGCGCCTTTTCGAGGGCTTCCAGGGCCGACCGGTGCACAAGCGAGTCGACCGCGCCATCGAGGCTGATCTACCTGCGGAGCTTCGCCGCTTCGGTACCGGACTTCGTATCTGGTATCGAAGCGACAAGCGTGATCCTGGTGATCCTGAAGGTGAAGGTGCTCAGGGTCATTGGAAGCTCTTCGTCCATGAGCACAGTGCTGGTGTGGGGATCTACGACGTCGATGGCGGCGGCGGTTTCGACAAGACCATCGAGCCGCGTTGGCCGGATGTCGCCTTCTGGCTTGGCCGGCTGCACCAATTCGAGTACGACGATGGGGCTGAGGTCTACGAGGAGTCGCCTACAGGTCTCGACCTGTGGTGCTGGCAGGACTCAAAGACGCTCATGGCGCTCCCGCGCAACCTGTCTGGTGTTCAGCGGGTCATCCTGTGGAAGGGTGGCCGGCTTCGCGTGACATGGCGAGGAATTGTGCACTGATGAAGGTGCGGAAGATCGTACAGGTGGGGCTCAACGAGCTGCGCTGTCAGAACTGCAGAGCGATGCTCTGTCAGGGTTCGACTGGCAGCATCGTCAGCATCGTGTGCCCTCGGTGCGGGACGCACATGATCGCCGAGTTGCGAGAAGTGGTTGACAGGCAGGCGAGCCCTCCTGCTATCGTCGGCGGGCGTTCACCTCAGCGGTAGGACGCCGGGCTTAGACCCAATTTATTCGAGGGACCGCGATCCCCTTTCCCACAGACGACCAACGTCGTCGTGGATGTGGTGGATATGCGGACCCAATCCCCCACAGCCAGAAGCAACCCGGGCGTTTCGGCACTCGCTATCGCGATCCCGAACCCCGCAGACGGAGGAGCCTCTCGAATGGCACGTCGTCGTCGTCGGAAGAGCCGGAGCAGCTACGCGGCTGCTCGCAAGCGGGCTTTGTCGCGCATGAACGCAGGTCGCAATCCGCGGCGACGACGCCGCGCGCGCCGCAACAAGGGTGTGGCGGGTGGGACAGCGTACAAGACGCTGCAGAAGCGCGTATCCAAGCTCGGCGTGTCCCCGATCGGGAAGACCCGGGAGCAGCTGGAGCGCATCCTGTCTTCGGCCCCTCCGGGCCGGAAGCGCAAGCCTGCGAAGCGCAAGGGCTCGAAGCGGCGCCGGTCCTCGGCGGGATCCCGGGTCGCTTCGGCTCGCCGGTCGCTGGCTACGGTCCGCCGGGAGGTCACCAAGGCTGAAGGCGCTGCGAAGCGCGCTCGCGCGTCGGCGTCTGCGGCGGGCCGGAACCTCTCGAAGGCCCGGTCGAGCCTCAAGCGCCGTCCTCAGCGCAAGAAGCGTCGCAAGAGCAAGGCTCGGAAGAACCCGAACGCAATGGGCATCGCCCGCTACGCGGGCAGCTTCGTCGGCGGCTTCGCCATCTCGAACTTGCTGCAGAACAGCCTGCACAAGCTCGAAATGGTGAAGGAAGCCGAGACCAAGTGGCTCCCGGAGTACGCGGCACCCGCCGTTCTCGCGGGCGGCCTGTGGTGGGCGACGAAGAAGCGCGAGCTGATCAAGGACGACATCGGCATGGGGCTCATCGCGGGCGTCGCCGGTGCCGTGCTCTCGCGTCAGGTTCCTTTCATCGGGAACCTGCCCGGTATCCGCCACATGCTGGGGTGGTTGGCGATGGGCGTCGAGCCGTTCGCCCTCCAGACCGCGGATAAGAAGTTTGCGGAGCTGGCTCGGAACGAGTCGGGCGTACTGTACGGGAAGGACGCGGTTCCTCTCGAAGCGTTCTACGCGGGAGCGGCGGGCATGGGTCGCTACCTCACGGACGACTCCATCGACGGGATGGGGCGCTACCTGCAGGACGACTCGATCGACGGGATGGGACGCTTCGTGACGGTGCCCGTCAGTGGGCTCGGCGCGATGGACGACGAGACCGAGGAGCTGCTCGACGAGGTCGCTGGTGCGACCCGGCTGACTGTCGCCGAGGCTCAGGCCGAGAACATCGATCCGAACCTCCCGGTGGTCCGGGCGACGCCTTCGTCGGCGCAGCGCCTCTCGAACGCGAACATCGGTCAGGTGCTGGGCCAGTCGCGACAGGTGCCGGGGACCTATCTCGTCGTCACCACCGTGGCGGGTCGCGACATCGACCTGACCACGGGGCCGCGCGCGCCGGGGGCCGACTACCCGGCTGCGGGTCGTCCGTTCGAGGATCAGCAGATCCGCCCTGCCGAGAACATCTCGATTTCCCCCCACGGGGTCTTCAGCCGAGGGGTCTTCAGCAGCGTGCTGCCGACCCACGCGGGGTACTCGGTCTAGCACCGGGCACCCCAGAACAGAATCCCCAGCTCGTCACGTCACGTGACGAGCTGAAATGAACGAGGGGCGACGCCCCTCTTCGAGGAGAGAGAAAATGGCCAAGGTCATGGGGCTGCGAGAGCAGCGCGTTCAGTTCTTCTATGACACGGACTTTCGGGTCACCGGTGTCGTCACCACGGGCGCCGACCTCGTCGCCGCCGAGAAGGTTCTCTTCGCTGCGGCCACGCCGGGCGACCTGTCGCGGACCAACATGACCGCGCCGGGGCAGCTGACGAGCGACCAGACGTTCCTGACCTTCGCGGTCCGGCACGAGTGCAACTTCTTCCCCGTGAACAACACGTCCGGCAACTCCGGTACGCTGTTCACCACGGCAGAGCACATCATCTGGACGTTGCAGTCCTCGACGTTCCAGTTCCAGGTCTCGGCGAAGGTCGAGTTCGAGGGACCTCTCACGATGACCCCCGCGGGTGGCGGTCCCTGGGGCTTCGTGTCCGACTCGGCTAACCCGCTCATCGTGAACGGCGAGCCGTCGAGCCCGTCGATCTACGTGATGCCGCTCCCGATCGCGATCACCAAGCGGCAGGGCATCCAGATGATCGAGAAGAAGTTCAACCTGCCGAACCCGGCCGCAGCGGCGATCAACATCGTCACGGCGATCAACGCCTACCCCGGTGGCCGCATCCTGCGTGCGTACATCGACGGCTACAACACCCGCGACGTCCTCTAGACGTCGACCTCGTCGCCCTCACGGGGGCGGCGTCGCGTCCCCGCTTCGGCGGGAGGCGTACCTTTTCCAGGTCCGATGGCGGTCGTCGTAGTCCGGCGCCGTCGTCGGGGTCCTGGCTTGGTCGCTACCCTCATCTGAGGAGAACATTCCGTGCAACCTGACGACATTCGACGTCATCTCAACGCGCTGAGTCACAACCAGCGTCAGATCAACGGCGCGCTCGGCGCGCTCCAAAACCAGTTCGAGCAGCGCAACCAGCGCATCGACGACAACCAGATCGCCCGAGCGCCGCAGCGCATCGAGGACATCCCTGGGGTACGCACGCCGCGTTGGTACGAGGTCGACATCGACTTCACCAACGGCGACACTGCGCTGCGCTTCAACAGCGCCGAAATTGCTCCCGACGGTCCGTTCATCATCACCCAGGTGGCGCCGTACTGGTTGATCACCGACACCACGGCGGCGAACTTCTTCGGACCGCCTGCCGTGGCGCCGACGGGTCGGGTGCTGCCGTGCACTGCGCTGCCGCTGCTCTTCAACTCGGTCGGGTGGGCGGCGAACGTCGCCGCGCCCGCAGCGGCGGTCACCAACCTCGGTGATATGTTCGACGGGACCCAGAACGAGGGGCTGCTCTCGGACATCCCCGAGTTCAGCTTCCAGGTCGAAATCTCGGGTTCGGGCCGCTTCTGGACGAACACGCGCATCCCGGCTGCGGACTTCTACGGGTACGGGGGCCAGCCGCTCTACCTGGGTCACCAGGGGTGGGTCGAGCGCACCGACCGCATCGTCGTGCACGCGACGCCCGAGGTCGCCTGTCCGCACAACGGCCGGGTTCGGATGGTCTTCCAGGGGTACCAGATCCTCGGCCCCATCAGCATCACGGACGCGCTCGGCCTGAGCGGGTAGAGGTCCAGGCTGGAGCGTGGCTAGGTCTCGAACCTCCGATGGGGTAGAGTGACACCGTGAGCAAGCGAGACGACCCACGACGAGGACGAAGCCGGGGGAGCGGCGCGTTGCCTGTACCCCCGACGGGCTTTTTGCCCATCCCTGGTCAGGACCGAGTCGCCGACCCGCATTCGATTCGGGGCGGTAGTGGAGTGATCCCTGCGCACCTCGTGCAGGAGTTTCTGACGAAGCTCCCGAGCCGGTCTCTGGTCCCGTGGTACCGAACGCTGACCATCGACGGCGACCTAATTGACTCGGCGTCGACCTCGGCGCCCAACGTCCAGGGTCAAATCGACGACACGCAGACGCGAATCACTCGCATCATCATGTACATGGCGCAGTTCTGGTACATCCGCGGCAACGACCCTGTCGACGCGGATGTCCTGGAGCGCTACCAGGATGACCAGGGGATCAACGGGCGGTTGAGCTTCAACCTGTTGCTCAACAACACCAACCCGCTCAACGTCTCGGCGTCGACCTTCGATCCCGGTTTCACTGTACCTCGTGTGGTGACTGGTTTTCTGGCGTTGAACGTGAACCTGCTGGAGATGGGGGGTGCTCAGCCGTCGGTCATCTATGTCGCAGAGAACCAGCGCATCGACGGGCAGTGGCACTTCAACCCGCTGACCACTACCGGCAACACGATCACCCACCCGGCGATCGATCCGGCTTCGGTCGGCGTCGAGCTTCGCGGCTACACCACACCGACGGCGGAATTCGAACGGGTGATGAACATGGTTCGGCGGTAACCGATGGGGAAGCAGGTATGGCCCATCGCTGGCGGCGCCGTCGGCGTATACGACCTGGACACCGCTGCGGCGGACACGAACTGGGTCGAGCTGACTTCGGCGAGCTTCACCAATCAAGCGACGGGTGGGGCGGTTCCCGCGCTGGGGCGATTTGTGCAGGTGCAGTACGTCAACGAGAGTCAGAACATCGCCTACGTGACGTTCTATGAACCTGACCCTGCAGATCCGGCTACGGGGACCATCCGGTGTCTACCGGACTCGATCACGCACATCGACCTGCGTGGGGTCGCCAAGACCGGCAACGCGGACAACACGCGCTACCTCACGAAGCTGAGCTACAAGAAGGGCACTACGGCCGACGACGGCCAGATTGTGTGCCACTTCGCTACCGGTGACTACGCCAGCTAGCTCGGTTCCCGACGTCGCCCGACTCATGTAAGGTCGGTCTGACATAGTCGAGAGGTGACCCATGAAGCCCTTGTTTGGCATCGCCGAGTCGTCGAGCAACCAGACTGCGCAATTCGTCTGGCGCAGCGGTCCACGTTTCTCCAGCATGAGCCCGTCCGACTCCCCTGGTCCTCCCCAGAGCGCTGAGTGCGACGTCCACATCTGGAAGGCCCCAGACGACTCCCAGGTGCTCGTGGGGCTCGTGGTTCCGTGTCCGCACTGCAAGTTCCCGATCCTGGTCAACCCCGACCAGCGCGCGGCCGGCATCTCCCCGGATGGACGGCTGACGCTGCGGCAGGTCACCCAGTGCCCCGGCAGGTGGCGCATAATGGACGCGCACGGGAACGTCAGGACGGACCGCAACGGCTCGCCGAAGATCGCTCGTTGTGGGTGGGCGGCGGTCATCGTCGATGGGACCGCGCACAACCCGCAGTGCCCGAAGCTCTCAGGCCAGTCCTGCCGGTGTGGGCAGGAGCTGTCGCCCGGTGAAGCGGCGGCTGTGGCGACTGGTCGCGCGTGATGGCGGCCAATAACCCCTGGACGATGGATAAGCAGTTCCGGCGCCACGACCTGAGTCGGGGCCGGGACGAGCTGCGCGACCAGCGGCTCGTTGACGCGAAGCGTCTGTCGCCTATCGAAATCGCGCAGCAGATTGGGGTCAACGACTTCGGGCGCCCAGAGGGCATCTTCGTCTACGGCAAGGACCGGACGACAGAGCGGGAGTTCGCGTGCGACCTGGACCTCTCCGAGGTCCGCGACAACATGGGCGTGGTCCACGTCGTCTGCGTCGGTGTCCAGCTCTTGTGCCCCCGCTGCGGTGCGCCGCTCTACGTGAAGAGCCCCGGGCTCGGGGGTGACCACGAAATCGAGCTGCACTTCAACAGGCTCGTGCGCTCGACGAACGACGGGAAGCTGCGCCCCACCTTCACCATTGATGGGCACTTCGGTTGCGACTACTCGGACCACGAGATGTCTGGCGTTCAGCAGGGGCGCGACGCGCGCATCCAGATGAAGTGCGGCTGGCGTGGCGGCGTCTACAAGGGTCGGTGCTTCGACCACGACGTGAAGCGCAGTCTGCTCGCCCGGTGAACCCTATGACCTTTTTGGTTCTACTCGTCCTCGCGATCCCTGGCCCTTCGCTCGACCTCGCCGAGGGAATGACCGCAGCGATGTGCTCAAAGGCGGCGATGGGCCTTAAGGACATGCGCTGGGACCGGAATGGCTCGCGTCCTGAGTACGTCAAGTCCAGGCTCGACCGTTGCTCCAAGCTGCTACTCCTGGCACATGACGAGGGCTTCGGTCGGTCCGGGCTCGCCCGGGTCCTCGCCATCGCGTACGCCGAGACGAACTTTCGAGAGGGAGCCGTGGGATCCGTCGGTGAGCGCGGGATGCTCCAGGTCCGTCCCGAGAAGCACTGTCATCTGGCTCGGGAACCTGCAGGAACCTGCCACTATGAGATGGCTGGTCTTCGGTACCTGAAGTCCCTGGTGCAAGGGGAGCGGGTCCGGGTGCTCAAGCACGGGGGCAAGTTCAAGTGGACCCGGGTCTTGCGCCGCTACAACGGCTCGATGGCGTACGCGACCAAGGTCGAGCGTTACGCGCTGACCGTGCTCAGGAAGTGGGCCTTATGACACGTCGCCGTCCTCAAGCCCGCCGCAATCCGCTGATGGCAAAACCTCCGGTTGTCGGGACCCATCGTGGTGGTTCGGAGTGGGTCAAGAAGATTCAGCGAACCTTCTCGTGGTTCCTGCGCGAGCACCCGAACGCGATGGACGTGTATTGGGGGGTGAGTGTGACCTGCGAGTCGTTCGCGGCGATGGGTTACGCGCTCAACTACCGGAAGATCGGGGACAACGATTGGGGCGTCCCCGACGTCACAAACCCGGCAGTATTGCTTGCCCTCAAAGAGTTACCTCCAGACAAACTCACCAACCTGGATGTCGACCTACTCGGGACGGCTATGGTCCTTCTCAGTCTGGGGACTTCCCTCCAGGAGGACGTCTTGACGGAGTTTGGCCGTTCGGCGCCTGAGGAATGGGATGACGTCACGGAGTACATCTACGAGCACGAAGGCTTCCGTGAAATGTCTCATGACCACGGTCGGACTGTGCACTACGATGCCGGGCACGCCCTGGAGGAATATTCTCTCGGAGGCGTCTCTGGAGACTTCTCGGTTCGGGCTGAACCGGACGACCTACTCTGCGCGTCCCTCGCTTTGGTGGAGTGGAGCTTTGCGACCGAAATTCGTATGACCGGGCTCCCGGCGACCCAAGACCTTGAAACGAAGAGGGTCGCGATCGAGCTAGCCGCTAAGCTCATTCCTCAGCGCCGGTACCTGGGCAACATCAGCGAAGAACACCTGGGCGGTTTTATAGTCGTTCCGGGGTTCGGGGGCGCGCTCCACGGCGATGAGCTGGACGACACGGTGGAGATGAGCGATTTCGTCGACACCGACCGCTGTCAGTCACTCGATCCAAGGGTGGTCTTCACGTCCTTCGACGACCTAGCCTACGCCAGTCGACAGCTGCTCGATGTCGCTCTGGACTTGGGTTGCGTATTCGATGCCCGGGGCCAGCCAATCACCCGAGACCGCGACACGATGGCGTGGAAGTGGTGGCACGGGACGAACTTCGAGCGTGCCGCGTCCGCCTTCCCGGCTGCTTTTCCTGCTGCGCGAAAGGAAGATCTTATCTTCGCGGGGAGTTACCGGTGCGCACCCGAGTGGGGCGACGAAAATGAAGACGAAGATGCGGCGCTCCATACCTAAATCGCCTCCTTGGGCTGGTCCGGGACATAGTACTCCAGATGTTCGGCCGAGCCGCTCAAGCTGCACCCGTTCGAGGTCGTCCACTACGCCCACTCGCCGCTGCGAGGGGCCGCGTACGGGCGCTCCCTCTGGCACTCGGCGCGCGGCGTACGGCGCCACCACGAGGCGGTCGGAGACACGGCGACGTTCCTCGCTCTGCGACGCGCGTCGGGTGACGTCTACTGGCTCTGGCCGTTCCCGGCCGAACTCGACGAAATAGCGCTCAGCGAGCGCAGATCACGACCCCGGTCCCTGCCCGGACCAGCTTCAGCCCATCCGCCTGAGCGGGGTCGCTCAGTACTCGGACCGCCTCGGCCTTCGTGACCTTGACCCACACCTCGGCGACCTCGACGTAGACCTGCCGGGCCTGCCTGATCATCCGCTTCGCTTCGCTACTCATCTCGTCTCTCCTCGTTCCGTTTTTCGACCTGAGACCAGCTTACGCCTCTTTTGGTAGCGGGAGTCTGAATTCGTCGGAAGCTTTCTGAAAAGGCCTTGCTAGCTCGCGTACGGGTTGGGATAGTCGGCGGCACATTTCGCGGAGCTGGGCACGTGATCTACGTCGGCGAAATCGAGAAGAAGACCAAGGGCTACACGCAGGCGGGGCTCAACCTGCTGATGAGCGCATACGCCGAGAAGCTCCCGGTGCAGCTCTTCCCGCTGATGAGCCCGGTTCGCTGGGACGAGCAGCCTCATTGGGCTGAGCCCCTACGCGAGTGGATGGGCCAACAGGGCGTTGCTCGTGACGTAGCGCTCCTGCATCACAACCCGTCGTCGATGCCTCACATGCCGCACCCTGGCGAGCAGAAGAACGTCGCCGTGACGGTCATCGAGGCCGACACGCTCCCTAAGTGGATCGTGGAGTCGCTCAGCGGCTCGGTGGACGCGGTCATCGTCCCGAGCCACTTCAACAAGCGCATCTTCGAGCGGTGCGGGGTGAGCGTCCCGGTGCACGTCCTACCGCACGCCTGCGGGTCGTGGTGGTGGCAGGATCCGTTCACTGAGCAGCGTCGTAGTCCAGGCTACGAGGACAGCTACGTCTTCTACTACATCGGGACCTACAACCAGCGGAAGAACCCGGAGGGTGCGCTGCGTGCGTTCCTGCGTGCGTTCCCCGAGCCGAGCCCGGACCAGATCTTCGCGCTCAAGACGATGCCGACGGCGTCGCTGCCTATCCATGAGGCGATGGAGGGTCGGACGGCGGTACCGACGGCCGAGCGGGTCGCAAAGGTTCTCGAAGAGGAGACGGGCACCACGGAGCGCCCCGACGTTTGGCTGTGGACGGGGGAGTGGCACGAGAGCCAGATGCGCTGGCTGCACTGGATGGGCGACTGCAATGTGAGCCTACACCGCGGTGAAGGCTTCGGGCTGGTGCCGTTGCAGGCAAAGCTCCTGGGGAAGCCCGTCATCTACACCGATTGGTCTTCGGTCCCAGAGTTCTGTACGCCCTCCGACGGCGACGAGCCCATCGGGTACGACCTCGTGCCCATCCGCGGCATGGAGGCCTATCCCCACTTCTTGCCCAGCGAGGGCGAAGTGCTGCAGTGGGCAGATCCGAAGCTCGACGTCGCTATGGAGACCATGCAGGAGGTCGTGAAGATGCGCGCTACGAGCTGGTTGGTCGGTGATGAGCTGGCGGCCTTCCGGGAGCGCTTCAGCTGGCACGCGCTCGGCACTGAATTCGGCCGGATCATCGAGGAGATTCGCGGGTCGTGAACGTCTTGGACGAGATGGCTGTGCGCGCGACGGCTCTTTGAAGCTCTGGAAGCTCACGACCCAGCAGCTTCGGAACGAGTGGAGGAGGTCGTAATGGGTCGCTGGGTTCCGAAACGAGACGCTGAATGAACCTGCCCTGGACCTACGTCGGACGGGTCAACTGTGTGACTGGCTACGGTGCCGCGGCGCGTCACCAGCTGCACGTGCTGCGCAAGGCCGGGCTGCGATTCAAGATCCAGGACGCTGGCTCGGCGGCGAGCCCGGATCCGGCTGGACGCGACCCCTTCGTGAAGGCCGCTCGCGAGAGCGACGAGGGCATAACCGCGACCGCGGGCACCATCATCCACGTCTCACCCAACTGCGCCGAGGAGTTCCGCACCAAGTTCCCCAGGCCGCATGTACTGGTATCGGTGTGGGAGACGAGCAAGCTGCCCCGTGAGTGGATCGAGCTGATCAACCGCTATGATCAGGTCTGGTGCGCGACGCAGTGGCAGATGCGGGTCTACGAGCACTCTGGCGTCGACCCATCAAAGCTCCGGCACGTGACCTTCGCCATCGACCCCGAGCTGTACGACCCAGACGGGGTCGAGCATGCCTACACGAGGCGTCTGCACAACGCAGACGATCCCCACTTCGTCTTCGGCTCGGTCTTCCAGTGGACCGAGCGAAAGGCCCCACAAGCCCTTATCGGGGCCTACCTACGGGCGTTCCAGAACGGCGAGAAGGTCTGCCTGCTCATCAAGAGCTACGACGGCGACTCGCCGACCAGCTCGGCTGAGCCGAACCTCAATCGTCTGCGCAACAGCTTCCGACGGCCCAAGGTCTTCTCCGGGGAGGGGCGCCCCTACCATCCCCGCATCGAGCTGGTCGGCGAGCACATGCCGCGCCAGAAGTTGGTCTCGCTCTTCCGCGGCTTCGATGCGTACGTGTCGACCCACCGCGGCGAGGGCTGGGGCCTCCCGCTGCACGAAGCGGCTCTACTAGGGAAGGCGGTCATCGCGACGGACTTCTCGGCGCCCAGCGAGTACCTGAGGGGCTGGCACCAGGGCGGGGCGTTGTGTCCTGTCGAGTACGCCCTGGAGCCGCCGCACAACATGAATTGGCAACCCTACTACACCCTCGACCAGGACTGGGCGAACCCGTCCGTGGAGTCGTGCTCCGAGTGGATGGAGTCGTTGTACGAGCGCTGGAAAGAAGGGCTCTCTCTCACGCTGTCGACCGAGAATTGTGGTCGAAGGGCTCCGTTCACCCCTGAGCGCCAGCGGCTTGCCCAGCTCGTAACTCTCGCCGGTGAGCAAGCCCACGCTGCGCTTTCGGAGCTGGTATGACCGAGGTTCCCCTGCCGCAGATCACCGTCGTAGCCATCATGCAGGACGAGGCGCATTACGTGGACCGGTGGCTCGGCGCGCTGGGGCTTCGTAATGGTCGGTCACCACACTTCGACGAGGTCATCGTCCTCGACGGGGGCAGCACCGACGACACGGTGGTGCGTCTGCGGTCGAACCAGATTCGCGTCCAGGACCGGCTCTTCGAGAACGACTTCGCCGCGCAGCGAAACGCGGTCGAGACCTTCGCCCACTCGGATTGGGTCTTCCATATGGACGCGGACGAGATTCCCAGTCTGGGGCTGCTCTCGGGGCTGCGTAGCTTGGTGAACGGTCACGATGAGGCGGGCTTCGACTGCGTTGGTATCCCCCGGCTCAACTTCATTGGTGGAGTCCTCCAGCCCGGCCCTGGACACCGGGGGCTCGACTTCCAGTACCGCCTCAAGCGCAAGGGGCTGCCCTGGGTGGGCCGAGTACACGAAGAGGTACATGGGCGGACGAGCGTCGAGCTGCAGCTCGTCCAGGGTCACTTCCTCATTCACGACAAGGCTCAGGAGCGCCACGCCGCGCGCAACGAACTGTACGACGCCATCGCAGCTGGGGGCACGTGACCACCACTACAACGAGTACGCGGGTAGATCTGGGGTTGACCGGCATCATGCCGCTCCGCAACGCCGTAAAGCTCGGCTACCCCTTCGAGCTGGCTCTCGCTTCGCTCATGGACTTCTGCGAGGGGAACGTGCTCGTCGGGGTCTGTACGGACAGCGAGGACGACACGGCCGACCGGGTACGGGCTCTTGGTGCGAAGGTCGTGGACGTCCAGTGGGATATGACCAACCACCAGGGTTATGGGCAGAGCGAAATCGCCAAGCAGACCCAGGTCTTGGTCGACATGGTGACTACGCCCTGGTGCTTGTCGCTGCAGGCCGACGAGGTGCTGCACACGGGTCAGAAGAAAGACCTTCATCGCGAGCTGTTCTGGGCTCGGAATGTCTCGGCCTTTGGGCTGGTGCGGCTCTACTTCTACGGCGGTCTCCACCAGTTCCGCGATGACTGGAGCGTCCCCTGCTACCGGCTCATCCAGCCGGAGCTGTGGGAGGCGGACCCATACAGCGGCGGCATGCAATTCGCCTATCTAGGGCATGCGGATGAACAATCTCGTCGTGAGGTCATGCCCGGCGTGCTGATGTACCACTACTCTCGGGTGGGGGATCCAGCGTCCGTGGCGCAGCGTGTACGCAACCTCGACACCTTCTACCACGATCCTGACAAGGTGCTGGCGCCAGACGAGGTGGGGACCTACGACTTCACCGAGCTGCGACAGCTCGACACCTATCGCCGGGACGCGACCATCGAGGTCGCCAAGGACGCGAAGCTCGTGGCCTTCGATCCGGCGTCACACCCACCCGGCGCGGTGGAGTTCTTCGGAGGCTGAGATGTACGAGTACGACGACCCATCAGAGGAGCAGATCGAAGACCAGATGGTCGACGACCAGATCGAAGCTCAACGAGACCGAGAGAACGAGCGAGAGGCGACGTTCTTGTACGAGCGAGGTCGCCGGGCGTACGAGGCGTACAACGCCGGGGGCGTGGCCGCGTTCGCCAACAAGAACTTCCGCGGCGAGCCGTGTCCGGGTTGGGACGACCTGCCGCTCAACGTCCGCCTCAAGTGGCAGGCTGCGGTCGTAGCGATCTCCAAGCACGACGAAGGAGAAGGCTGATGAGCCAGGGAACATTCGGAGACGGCATCGACTGGGATTTCGAAGCGACGTCGCAGATGGCGGCTAACCCTGATTCGTTCGAGGGTAGTCAACTCGTGGAGCGTCTCGCCAAAGCGATCGGGTACGAGCCGGGTATGGGTCCGGTGCCGTATGTCGTCGATCTTGGGTGTAGCATCGGTCGCTTCAGCCCGATGTTCACCAAGCGGGGTTGGCAGTACCTGGGGCTGGATCAGTCCGAGGTTGCTTTGAAAATTGCGACCACCCGCGACGAGAAGGCGACGTTCTTTCGTATGTGGCTCGACCAGCTGCCGTGGGAAGACGTCTTCGACATCGGCCTGTTCAACGCCGTGCTGCAGCACAACGACTACCCGGCCCAGCAGCGCATCGTCGCCGCGGCCTTCCGTGCGTTGAAGCCCGGCGGCGTGCTCTTCGCAGCTGAGAGCACCGTGCGTACGGCGACCCGTACTCAGCGTACGCCGCTGGGGTGGATCCACCTCTTCGAGAGCGCGGGTTTCGAGGTCATCGAGACGTGGCACCCGAACCCCGAGTATCGGCTCAACGACCACTACCTGCTGCGCAAGCCCGGGCCGAGCCTCATCGCGGTGCCCCCGTCACCGCCGGTCGAGACGAGCACCGAACCGGTCGAGGTTCGGATCAAGGCGACAAGTGAGCTGACCGTTGGCGCGACGCTGTACGGTCGCAGCGCCATCAAGGGTACCGCTGGTCGTAGCTGCGTGATCGCGAGCGTGCCAGACGCCAAGAAGGTCTTGGTGCAGCACCCGACGGGCCGCTCCGGCACCCTGGCGCTGTCCACCCTCAAGAAGAGCTGGTGCCTTCACGCATGAAGCACTCGAAGTGGGAAGCGTGGCTCGCGCTCTGCCGCAAGGTGGAGTCAGGGGGTCGGAACAACGACGACTCCTCCGGCGACGCCAGCTGCATGGCGATGCAGCAGGACTTCGTGGACATCTTCGCGACGTATCTCCCACCACCAGCTCGCGTCCTGGCCCCGGGGTGCCTCAGTGAGTGCGTCCTGCTCGCTAACATGGGCTACGAGGTCCACGCGCCGCTGCTCGGCCCCGACAACGTCACCGCGCTGCGCGGTAAGCAATTCGACGACTCGAAGGGCGGCTCCATCCACGCCTACGAGATGGACGCGCACGACCTGAGCTTCCCCGAGGCCTTCTTCGACGGCTACTTCTCGATCCAGTTCAACGAGCACCTGCTCTCGTGGTTCGCGCACCTGGGAGAGACGTACTTCTGCATGCGGGACGGTGGCATTGCGTTCGTGGACGCGGCCGGCTACAACGAGTCGATGAAGATGATCTGGCACACCAACCTCGTGCCGGAGTCGGTCGTCTTCGACCAGTGGGACTTCTGGGGCTTCAAGCAGCGCTGGTGCGGCATTCACGGTGATCAGCGTCCCCAATTCGTCTTCGAGAAGCTCCCCATCGACTCCCCCGAGTTCCGCAACGGCGGTTACTTGAAGTGGTGTCTCAAGCTGCGCCGCGGTGAGACCGTCAAGTATGCGTACAGCTGTGAGGAGTGCGACCATCCTGGTGCCACCGGAGTGAGCGGCGCGCGCGTTACCCGCACGTGAGCAGCTACGACATCGTGCTCGACCCGAGGGACTGGACATGAACGAGAGGGACTGGACATGAACGATGCTGCGAACATCCACGCCGCGATGATGACCCAGAACGAGCTGACGGACCTCGTGGAGAACGTCACCAGCCTGCTCACGGTCTGCGATACGGTGACGGTGGTCGACGGCGGCTCGACGGATCTGACGATCCCGTACATGCGCAACTGGTCGAAGTCGGAGCCGAAGCTGCGCTTCTTCATCCACCCCTTTAAGGACAACTTCTCCGCTCAGCGCAACAACTACCTCGCCCGTGTCGCTGAGGTCGCCATCCCCGGTGACTGGGTCGTGTCGCTCGACCCCGACGAGGTGCTCGACGCGGCGACCCTCGCCATCCTGCGCGAGCTGCTCGCCGGAATGGGCGGTGAGGTGGCCTGCGTGATGCCGCGCTGCCGTTCGGTGTCCTACCGGGGCCCGAACAGGGTCTGGCAGAACGAGGACCAATACTGGAAGCCGCTCATCTACCGCTGGCATGACGGTCTGCGGTATGCCGAGACCGGCGGGCCCGTCCACGAGCGGCTTGACGGCTTACGAGGCAGCGAGATCCAGACGGGCCAGCACGCCGTCCCAGAGCTGGTCTACGAGCACCGCAAGCAGGAGAACGTCATCTGGCCCCGCGGCGTTCGCAACTACTTCTGTGGCGGCGGGGGACCCAACCTCGGTTCAAAGAACCATCGCTGGGTGGAGCTGCGTGCGCTGACCGACTCGCTCGGCATCCGTGACTGGCACACGATGCAGCGCTACTTGGTCCACGGGAACATCGACCAACGGCTCAAGGACTGGATCATCCGCTACAGGCTCGAAGATGGGTGGGACGGATCTAGTGAGCAGAGGGAATTTTACAAGACCTACTTCTGGCTCTATCACCCCGAGGAAGAGCCAGAAGAGCTGCGAGGGGAGCACATCCCGTAGTACGCTGCGGGCATGGAGTTACTCTACGGCGTGGTGAACAAGCGTGGTCAGCTCGTCATGGCCAGCGACGACGAAGACGAAGCGCTGGCGATCGCCAAGCGCCAAGCTCGCGGCAAGCAGGTCATCCAGATGACCAGCGACACCGAAGACGACCCCCCCAGACCCAACCCGAACCCGAGCGGCATGGCTCGAAAGGCGTTCGTGAAGACGGGCCTGCCTGTCGTCGACATCCGGGACGTCTTGGCGATGTCGGTGGAGGAGGCTTACTGGGGCGAGGTCAACGGGCGAAGCATCCAGAGCTTCATGCCGAAGCACACCCAGAGGTCGGACTACTACCCAGGTCGACCTGACCGGTCTGCTTCGTACTTCGCGGGCGGCATGCTCACGGCGAACGCGAAGCTGTCGAAGGACACCCAGAAAGAGGTGTACCGCACCTACGGCATCCGGCTTCGAAAGGTAATCGAGACCTGGGGCCTGAACCTGAGCCCGGCTCAGCGAGCCTGGGAGTACGTCAACTCCCCGGTCCGTGTCAGGGGCGCGTTGCCCACCGTCTGCGCGGGCGCGTCGAAGGAGTGCATCGCCGGTTGCCTCGTCGGAACCGGCAGCAACCGTCAGGGCGGCTTGGACTGGGAGGGGCGCAAGTTCGGGAAGGGCCTACGCATCGACGAGCTGTACCAATTCGGCATCAAGGTCAAGTACACGCAGGCCCTCTACCACAACCCGGTCGGCTTCCTGCGACTCGTCGTGGACGCCATCGAGCGGAAGGTCAGGGCTCGGTCCCGGCAGGGCATCGCGGTCTACATCCGCCTGAACGTGCTCTCCGACGTGCCTTGGGAGGAGTTGTGCCCTGGGCTCTTCCAGCACTTCCGCCGGGTCCAGTTCTACGACTACACCAAGGTCGCCGGGCGCATCACGCCGCCCAACTACAACCTGACCTTCAGCTTCTCGGGGTCGAACATCCCGCTGTGCGTCTCCGAGCTGGAGAGTGGCACGAACGTGGCGGTCGTCTTCCTGAACCCAAAGGGGATGCGGAAGCAGCCGGTCCCGCTGCGCCGCTTCTGGGACCGGCCTGTGCTGTCGGGCGACAAGTACGACGCGCGGCCCATCGACCATCGAGTGCTTCACCGAGTCGACCCGGACGCTGACACCGCGGTCATCTCGCTCTATTACAAGCTCCCTGGCAGCGTGACGGGTTCCATCCGCGCGTCGGAGCTGGGCTCCTTCGTCGTGGACGTCTACCGTGACCCGGAGACGGGCCTGTTCCTGGCCGCCGAGACCCCGAACCAGACGCCCGGTACGGATGGCAGATTCTGGTCGGTGCGAGAGTAGCCCAATGGATCGGATCCGAGACATTCAGTTCATCCACCCTGGTACGATGCGATTTACTTCGAGGTCATCCAGGCTTTCGAGCCACCAGAGGTGAAATGAGCTGGATCGTCCCCGCCGCTGATCGGGTGCCGACGCCGCACCTGGGACGGCAGGTCAGCCCGGTGGAGGTCGTGGTCTACCACAACACGGCCACGGGCCCTGGTGGGGGTCCCCAGGGTGCTGACAGGCCACGCATGGAGCGCTGGCTCCGAGGCGAGAGCGCACCCTCGTCGACCAACTTCGTGATCACCCGAGCTGGGGACCTGCTCCAGGGCGCCCCCCTCACGGAGCGGACGTGGCACGCGGGCAGGTCGTCTTGGCGAGGTCGTGAGGGCGTCAACGCCTTCTCCATCGGGGTGGACTTCGAGAATGCCGGACCGCAGGAAGCGTACACGTCCCAGCAGGTCGCCACCCTACGTCGGCTCGTCCCTCAGCTCGTGCGAGCTTTCCCGAAGCTGCGAGAACCCGGTCGCCACGTCGGCCACAAGGACATCACGCCTCGGAAGATCGATCCGAACCCAGGGATCATCCCCGTCGCTCGCGCTGCAGCGGCTTCAGCAGGCCGCACGCAGGTGACGACGCTGTTCTTCGTTGGCGCAGTGGCGTTCGCTGGGTGGATGGTACTGCGGAGTCGGGCATGAATAGCCCCGAGACCGACCAGCTGAAGACGCGTAAAGGCGGACCTCGTCCTTAAAAGGGGTGCTACATGACCTTCGAGAAGCTGGCTTTCTGGGGCGGCGCTGCGCTGTTGGGTTACGGGTTGTGGCGCACCGTACGCGCCCCCGTACCTGATCCGGCTGTCGTCGACCCGCTGGCCCGGATCCTAATCGTCGAGACTTCAGCTCAGGCTCCTACCCTGGTCGAGGAGCACGGGATCATGCAGGTCGTGCTCAACCGGTCTGAGGCTTGGGGTTCGTCGCCGGACGACGTCATCCACAACCGGTCTCTCAACAGGCATGGGAGGCCCCGGATCTGGAACGACTCTGCGAAGTTCCTGGGGAACCTCTCAAAGGCGCCGCAGCACGCCAACTGGAACCGAGCCGTGAAGAAGGCGCGCGACTACCTGCGCTCGGGCCGAAACCCCATCGGGAAGCGCAAGAACTTCGAGCACGTGCACGACGGTCGCCCCATCCCGGTCTGGATCACCAACGGCGAGTATCCTCCGGTCCGGGTTGGCCGTGCGATGTTCGCCGGGGTCGGCTGATGAGTTTGGTGAAAAGGAGGAGCGAGGTCGTCGGGGTCGGCACTGACTCGCCTGTGGTCCACAGTCTCGGCTTGCGCGACCCGCGTCCAGGCCTCACCTTCGCGGACGCAGACGACGACCTCTTCGAGGAGTTCTTGCACGAGGACGTCTGGCTGAAGTCCATCTGGGACCGGTCGGAGGACTACGACGAGGATGACGAGGGCACCGCGCTGGTCAACATCGAGTTGAATGACATCCTCGCGGAAGACGGACAATTCGTCTTCTTGAGTCCGACCGGTCGTCCCACCGAATACAGTCGTGGATCGACGACCTTGGCGTGGTCGTTCGAGGCGCTTCGACGGAGCGGGCACGACCTGTACTTCCGCTGCAGCGACTTGGCCGATGATTACCAGACCGCCGTCCGAGACCTCGGGTACGAAGAGATCGGTAGCGGCTCTGAAGCCTACCTGCTCCACCCGGACGATGAATCCGGCCAGGGTGCGGATGCGGGGAGGGGCGACGGTGTTGTCGAGGTCGTGTTGCAGGAGATGGCCCGGGTGGGGACCTACACCGAGCCGACCGGCGTCAAAGCACTCGCCAGAGCGGTCGCCATGCCCGCGAGCTGGCGACGCGACTCGCCCCACTTCGGAGAGCCGTATATGTCGCCGGAATTACGGGCGAAGGCGTACGCCGCCATCGACAAGTGGTTGAAAGAGATTGCGACGTTCCGCAAGGGCTACAGGGTCGAGCAGGGCATCCCTGACGGCGACCCGTGGTCTCGCAACTTCGGGCTGATCTGGAGCTTGAAGCAGCTGCAGCAGCGGCTTGGTGAACGTGGCATTTCGGGGCGTAGGCGGAGTCGAGCGGAGGTGATCACCCCCTCGCCTGTCCGGGTCAGAGATGCGGCGTTCGCGGCTCGACCGGATGTGTGGCGACGGATGACCGATTGGTGCGAGGAGTTCGACGTCGTGCGAGACAACCCCGCCCGGGGTCGGCGAAAGGTCGTCTACGTGACGAAGGACGGAATCGTAGGGCGTATCCGCTACGAGAGGCAGCGCTGATGC
>Ga0209756_1001096_pt1 | contig 25440 bp, 27 predicted proteins | sample ETNvirenome_6_85_FD_184071 | JGI IMG/M metagenome (GOLD analysis project Ga0209756, IMG submission 184071) | Marine viral communities from the Pacific Ocean - ETNP_6_85 (SPAdes) (version 3) | ecosystem: Environmental > Aquatic > Marine > Oceanic | place: Pacific Ocean | collected 2013-06-19 | reverse complement strand
CTTACCTAGAGAAATTCTTTTCCAAACAAGGTATATCGGAACGTATGCACAGGGCATATATGCGTTTAGACCAAGCATTAGATGCAACTAGGCCTATGAAATTTGGTTCTGGTGCAGGAATGACTGTTGAACACGTTGAAGATTGGCCTTCTAGGTTAGATGCCATTAATAAAATATTAAAGATTAAAGGGGATTTCTCTCCAGAACAGCACGAACACGTTTTCCAAAGTATGTTTGAGGGAAAAAGTGAAAGTGAGAAACAAAAAATATTAGACGAAGCAGATCAAATATTGCGTGATGCACAAGATAACGCTGAATGGGAAGAAGAATAGTTAGTGGCTATCACTACAGTTACTGAAGCAACGAAGGTAAAACTTTCTGCCGCTAGAGATTCAGCATTGAAATCTATTGATCCAAAGATAAATGACAATGCGTTCCTAAACTTTCTAGCGATGGTGAAGACGAAAGACGAGAAAGACGAAGGAAAAGTTAAGTTATTTCCTCGAAAGAAGTATATCAAGGATTTGGCACATCTATTCCAACATGAAAAGTTGTTACTGATTCCAAAAAGTAGACAGATGACTATTAGTTGGTTAGCTGTTGCGTATTGTGTATGGAGAGCATATACAAGACCAAATCAATTAATACTCTGGCAATCCAAGAACTTTGATGATGCTGCTGCGATGGTGTTTGATAGAGATGACCCACAGGTAGCGAGATGTTCTTTCGTATGTTGGCATTTGCCAGAATATATATTTGATCGCCCAAAACCTTCTCAAGGAAACCTTCTATGGAACAATGGTTCTATAGTGAAAGCAATTAAACAGGGAGCAGACGTGATTCGTTCCAGAGCTGCCTCGGTTATTATCTCTGATGAGATGGGCTTTCAAGAAGAAGCTGCTAATGCGTATATGGCTGCCAAACCAGCTATCACAGGTGGGGGACAGTTCATAGGTATCAGTTCAGCAAACGCAGGATTCTTTTGGGATTTAGTAGAGGATGTCGCATGATTACAGTGGATTCAACAGTTATTAAATTAACAGTGGAAGGTGGAAGTCTTTCCGATTGGAATGGGGCTAATGGTATTGTTGCTGCAACGGAACACAATGGAAAATGGTTATTGGTAAATAGCAAAGGATTAATATTTTCTATAGATTTAGATCAATTATCACCATCACCAAAAGTAATTAAAGAAGAACCAATAGTTGTAGAAGCAAAACCAATGGAACCAAAGGAACCAATAAGAACTACGCCTAAACTGCCAACACAAAGAAAACGATATGCCACAACAAAATCAAGGTCTAACAGTAGCCAAGAATAAAAATGGTTTCACTATAGCCAGAGTACATTATTCGGCTGATCCAGAGAAAGCAAAACAGGAATGGATAGCGAAAGAAAAGAAAGGTATGCCTGATTGGGCTTGGCGTAAGGAGTTTGAGATGGACCCATACGCTGCGAGTGGTAAACCTGTATTTCCTGAACTACCACGTTGGGCTGAATATGTATATAAACCATTACATCATGTAGTTAAAGACGGAATTATTCCTTCTTGGTGGCCTCGATATGCTGGATTTGACTGGGGTGGTTCTAACCCCAGTGCATTTGAATTAGCAACGATATCTCCTACTGGAACGATTATATTCTATTGGGAATATTATAGACCGAAACAAAAGCCACAAGAGATTAATGCTGCTATTCAAGCACACCCTGATTGGGAAGATTTGGTATTTGTAGCACACGATCCTTCTATGAGAACGATGTTGCAGTGGGGTGGTGGTGTTGGTAAGGGTGATAGAGAACAAATAAAAACGCTTGGTGATATGTTTACCGAGTTTGGTTGGCCTTTAGTACCTGGTCGTGCTGGTGATGATGTGGCTTTTGCACAAGCATTGTATAAAGCATGGCAGAATTTAGAAGACCCTAAAGTAATTATTACTCATGCCTGTCCTAAACTTTGGTGGGAACTGAACCATTTAAGACATGATGAGTTAAATCAGTCTCAGGTTATGAAAAAGAATGAGCCTGAACGAATAGTACAGAAAGATAACCATGCGTTTGATGCAATTAAGTATTTAATACAGACACACCCTGCTGGACCAGATGGTGCAGAGATATGGGATAGCATGACTAAGGAACAGAAAGTAAAGTATCCAAAGAAATATCGAGACGAGGAAGAAGTGTATGATCCTTATTTGGGAGGATTAACTTGATAGAGACAATATTTTCAGCTTCGTTTGGCTTGGTTTGTCTTTGTCTTCTTATTTTGAAAGAGAGAGAGAGGACTAAAGACAAGGAAAGACATTTCGCTGTAGAGAAAGAGTTGTTAGATAGGATTATGTCTAGGGATTATGGAGAATATTCTGCCAATCAAAACTTAGACTATTCTGAAACTAACAATGGAAATGGATTTACAGCTTCAGAAAACGAAACTTCTATTTATTTACAGGCGTTGGGAGAGGATTTACCTCCTAACTTAATGTCTGAATATAGTACAAATAAAGGTGATGTAGATGGCAGAGGATAAAATCACGCTTGATCCAACTACTCCTAGAGAGTTGCAAGATGAAATAGATCACACCAAAACAGAAACTGGTGCGATGGCGATGGTGCAAGAGGAATGGGAAAAGGGTATAAATCGTATGCAACCCTATCACCGACAATGGTTTCTAAATACTGCATATTTACTTGGATTTCAGCATTTAGTATGGCATCCATCAAGAAATAGATTATGGCTACCTCCTTCTAGGAGAAGACAAGTTAGAATGACATCTAATTTAATGATGTCTGCTTATAGAATTAATTTATCTAAATTGTCTAGTGGTAATGCAGCTATAAGTGTTTTACCTAATTCTAACGAACAAGAAGATGTAGATGCTGCACGTTTAGCCCAAAAGGTATGGTTTCATATTAAAAATGACGTGCATTGGAAACAATTAAAGAGAAGATTGGTTGGTTGGGTCTTATCTTGTGGAAATGGTTTCTTGTTAACAGAATGGAATCCTAATTCTGGTGAGATGTTATCTAGTGTTAAAGAAGAAACTACTGAAATAGAGCAAGTAGATGAAATGGGTAATCCCATGATGAACGAAATGGGAGAACCTGTAATGCAATCGAAACAACAAGTCGTGGGAGTGGAACAATATAGAACTGGAAAGTTATCTATTAAAACTTTATCCCCTTTCTCAGTAATTCCTATAGGAAGTGGAACAGAGTTAGATGAATGTGATTCCGCTATAGTCGGAGAGTGGTTATCTTTAGAAGAAATACGAAGACAGTTTCCAGATAAAGGAAAATATGTAACGCCAGAATATAGAGATACAGCATCTACGTTTGAAAAGTTTTTAGATGGACTTGTATCTCCAACCACATCACAAATTAACCCACAAGGAGCAAGTGGAGAACCCTCTGAAAAAGGGGCAGTAGTAAAAAGGTATTGGCAAAAATCTACTCCAGAGTTTCCTGATGGAAGAATGATTATATGTGCGAATAATATAATGTTGTTTATGGGAGACAATCCCACACCAAAAGATAATAATGGCGATAGGCCTCTACCTCTTGTACATTATAGAGAGATTGATGTTCCTTTCCGTTTATGGGGAAGAAGTTCTTTAGAAGATCAGATACCAGATCAGAAAGCATACAATAAGGCATTATCTATTATATTAGAACATCATTCGTTATTTAAAGGTAAATGGATTGTACCTAGAGGTGCACATCTCAAAGAATCAAACCTAGATTCCTCTGCCGATGAAGTAGTGGAAGCAATTCCTATTGGTGGACAAATGCCACACATGGCAAATATACACCCTCCGCAACCTACTTTGTTTAATGTGTTAAAGCAACACAGAGAAAATATGATGGAGCAATCAGGGGTTAGAGAAGTATCGAGAGGTGCTTTACCTTCTGGTGCAAGAAGTGGTGTCGCTATTCAATTACTACAAGAATCAGATACCACACAAATAGGAACTACAGCGATAGATATAGCAGAAGCAGACGCTAGGGTAGCAAATTTAGCTTTATTAATAGCTTCGGAAAGAATGGTAGTTCCTCAAAAGATTCGTATCATTGGAAAAAATAACGAAGTAGATGTCGTAGATAACTTTACTGGAGATATGCTTCGAGGAAATACACAGGTTGTAGTGGCAGGAACATTAGGTGCTCCATTTAGTTTAGTGGCAAGGAAAGCAGAAATACTCGATATGGAACAGAGAGGTGCATTTATTAATCCTGAAACTGGTAGAACCGATTGGCGTACAGTCATGGAGTTACTAGAGTTTGGACAAACACAAGATGTATTCTCTGAACAAGCACTTGATGAAGCACAGGCAGAAACAGAAAATAGAGAAATGGTTAATGGTGCTATGCCTATAGCAAAACGATATCAAGATCACCAGCTACACGTTAAGATACATAACCGAAGACGTAAAGCACCAGAATATATAGAATTAATTAAACAACAACCACAAATAGACCAAATGTACGAACAACACCTGCAACAGCATGGTGCATTTTTAACTGAACAAATCCAAGCAGCAAATGCTCAAGCTATGGCTGCTCAAATGGGAGGCCAACAGCAAGGTGGGGCCATCCAAGAAGAAGTTCAAGACGATCAGTTTGCTACCCCTGACGAGGGAATACAGCAAGGAGGCCCAATGTAATGCCAGATAAACATGGAACTTGGTATCATAGTTATTCAACTGGTCCAATTACAGTACCTACAGCGACAGCGATATTTATATCTTCGACTGTAACCAATGTAAATGGCCCAAATCCGAAACAAAGAATACATCAAACTATTTTAGATAGAGTGATTATTTCTGCAACTGCAACAGCAGCACAGGTACAACTTAGTGTCGGTGGTACTGCGATATTGCCAACACTAATGCTAAACACAGCAACAACAATAGATTTGAAAGACCTTAACATTGTTTCAACTGCCGATATTGCTGTTCATGGTTTAGTTGGAGCAGGAACTATCTACGCCCAATTTAGACGTAGTGGAAACTAACTATATTAGGAGAGCAACATGGCAGAACAAGATCAAACCACAGATATGGGAACTCCTCAAGAGGAACAATTCCAAGATGTAGGAGATCAGAACATCGGTGAAATACCTGCCGATACAAGTGATCCGAACTCTTTAAAGTTAAAGGTAAGTGGAAAAGAGGTAGACTGGGACATTAATGACCCTAGAACAACGGAACTATTACAGAAAGGTTATCATTATTCTCAGGAGATGGAGAACTTAAAGCAACAAAAGCAAGGCCTAGACGATTGGGTCAATCAGCAGGCTGATGCTAGAGCTCAACAACTTGCCTATCAACAACAACAACAAACGCAGGAAGATAGGTATAGGGAACTTGAGTTAGAAGACCCATATGCTGCTTCGATACAAAAGTTACAAGATCAAGTGGCAAATGTGCAACGACAGGTGCAACAGGATACCTCTCAATTAAAAAATCAGGTAGCCCAATCTGCTTGGGAAACGAAGAAAGCAGAGTTCGCTAAACAAAATCCAGATTTACAAGCTGGTGATTGGGATACGATTTACGCTAAAGTGGCCCTGGGAACACCAATGGAAACTGCTGTAAATGAGAGAGCAAGTTATGTAAACTCATATAAACAGCAAATTATATCAGAACACACTAATAAACTTAAACAGAACTCTAGTTTGCCCCCTGCATCTGGAGGTGGATCAGGAGCACCGATTCCTTCCAGCGAAGAAAAGAAATATACAAACTTTTCTAGTGCAGACCATGTAGCTGATTTAAAAGCATATATGGATCAAATGGAGCAAGGAGAGTAAGGAGTAAGCTATGCCAGCAACAACTACCACATTTGATGCGGTGTTGAAGGACTGGTTTCTAGGAAAAGTACGAGATACACTGAATGAAAAAGTAACAATGTTTGATATTGCTAACGCAGCTTCTGAACGTGTTGGTGGTAGAAGACTTGTTTATCCTGTGCACGTTGGCAGGAACTTTGGTGTAGGTACTAGATCAGAACGAGGAACTTTACCTACTGCACAAAACGAAGTCTATGTAACAGCCACAGTATCGCCAAAATATTGGTATGGTCGCATTGAAGTTTCCGCACAGGCTATGAAACAGTCTCAAGGAGATAGAGCAGCATTTGCTGAAGCTATGTCCGAGGAAATGGATAGAATGACTCGTAACAGTCGTAAGTATTTTAATAGAATGCTTTATTTTGGTAGTCGTGGAGATTTATCTACAGTTGCTTCTAACCAATCTTCGGTCAATACAACAACTGTAAACGTAACATCTTCAACAGTAAATGTCGGAAGCCCACTTCGCTTTATTCAAGCTGGTATGATACTAGATGGATTAAGTGCTTCAGGTGCTGCCACAGAGACATCTTCTGTATCTACTGACTTCACTTCTGCTACAGTAGTTTCTGCTACTGTCGGAGCAAGTGGGTCTTCCACTATTACATTCTCAGCAACAGTTACTGTCGTATCAGGAACGATTATGACATTGACAGGTTGTGCTTTCAACGATTTCAATGGTGTTAATGATGGTATTGATTCTTCAGGAACATATTCTGGAGTGAGTCGTGATGCCTACAGTAACAAATCGTGGAGAGCCAATATTCTTGGGAATAGTGGGACTAACAGACCTCTTACGCTAAACCTATTGCAACAAGCATGGGATGCTGCTTCAGAGGCTTCTGGTGAAGATGACACTACTACTCACCTTATTTCTCACTACAGTGTGAGGCGTGAGTATTTAGACCTTCTTACACCAGATGTGCGATTCACTGCACAAACACTGAAAGGTGGACACAAAGTCTTAGACTTCAACGGAGCAGAGTTCCGATTTGAAGTAGACGCACCTTTCAATACTGTATTCGGAATCAATGCACCTTCATGGCATCTGTATAAGATTTCAGACTTTGAATGGGCTGATGAAGATGGATCAGTATTAAGCAGAGTTAGCAACATAGACTCATTTGAAGGATTTATGAGAATGTTCGGTAACTTTGGTACAGATGCACCGAATAAGAATTTCAGGATAACTGACATTCAAGCAACACTTTAACCTCTTAGTATCCAATTTCTCCCTGCTACACTGGTTAAAATAATATTAACCCACATGGGGAGACAGGCAGTAGGGAGATTTTGGGGTTAACTATGGCTCCAGAGGAGAGCAAATATGGCAATTAAAAATAGAAATATTGCAGCAAACAATCCAGCCAAAAGTGAAATGCTTCGGTTTGGATTTGAAGATTATGGTTCAGGTACAGCGTTAGCCGATACGAATCTATATATACCCGTTCCTCATAACGGAAGGGTAAAAGAGATTGTAGCTTTGGCAGGGATTTCTGGTGGTGCTGGAAACTCTGGTTCGGTTACATTAAACTTCTATCGTGCTAATTCTTCTTCCATAGCATCTGCCACAACAACAAGTCTATTGGCTTCTGGTGGAATTAGCTTCAACTCAGGAACAACTGTTGGTGCTATCTCTACTGCTACGCTAAACACTTCTATTGTTACTGGTAATAAAGGTGGTATGTTAGTAAGTGCAGGAACAACATTACTGATTAATAGTAATTTTACCGCCACTTCTACAGTGAATTTTATACAGGGATACATTCGTATCGAGTATGATGATTCACCTAAAGATGATGGGAAATAAATGAACCCTGATAGGTATATTCTAAACGAACTGAAACGGTTAGATGAAAACTTATCGGTCCAATGGAATGGAAGGAAGTGTCGTTGGGAAGTTTTTTACCGAAGGCACTTTCTTCGACCATCGGAACGTAAGAGATTTACTCACATAGCTACGTTTTATGATCGTGGAATACCCATTAAGTTGTACGAACCAAAACCTATAGACCGATGGCATATTTGTTTTTGGGAAGGTGATAACGGAGAGTTTAGATCGTTAGACTACGGATTGATACTTCAGTTAAAGGAATGGGATAACTGGAGACACGCAAGACCAGATGATATTTGGTTAGCAGCAGAGAAGGAAGAATACGAAGAAGAGAGACGTAGTTCTAGACAACAGAAAGAAATGTATAAAGATATTGCACTGGAAAATGATGGTGCATTGAGAAAACAAATGGATGATTGGGAATATCAGAATAACCGAGGATGGCACGTTTGGAATCCTACCAATTATCAAGTGGGTATAGATTTTAAAAATAAAAAGAAAAAGGTGAAAACCTAATGGCAACTACTGCGACTACAATTATAACGGAAGTAAGAACATTAACAGATACAGATAGTGCCACAGCTACATTGAGTGATGCTCAAATATTAAGGGCTGTAAATGCAGCACATGAGCATTATTATGATATAATTGTAGCGTCTGATGAAGGGTATTTTGAAGAAATACATACAGCAAGTTTAGTGGCAGATAGTCGTGATCTAAATCCTGCTGTAACATCAACATTCAAAAAAATTGATTTGGTCGAGGTAATACAAAGTGATGGAGACAGACAACCAGTTGTTCCATTGAGTGCTAAAACAGAAAAGTATTACTTTGAAGATGGTAGTATGACTGCTACTAGAAATGACCAATTCTATTATTATATAGAAGCAAATGCAGTGCAACTTGTACCTCCGCCAACACAAGCAGCAACCGATGCTATTGAAGTTACTTGGGTTCCCTCTGCAACAAGGCTTTCTACCACTACTACTGTAATAGATTGCCCTGATAGATGGGCTAAAGTAATTGCTTTGAGAGCATTATTAAACTTACAACTTCGCCTGCAAGATGGTCGTGATCCTACAATGGAACTTTCTTCAGAGGAAGCAATTCTTACTGCCACATTGGAAGGAAGACAGAGACAATCTCCGAGAAGGATCGTGCCCACAGATGATGAGGGGTATACAGTTGACGGAATCTGGGTTGGATGAACAGTTTGAAGAAGTAGATTGTCCTTTATGTAATTCAAAGAAACGTGATTTGTATTTTGAGCATGATGACGATCCATACTTAAACCAATTAAAAGTACCAAAAGATTTCAAAGTATCTTTCTATTACTGTGATGATTGTGAACTGATATACCAATCTCCTAGATGGACTAAGAAAACAGCAGACAGGTTTTACAGCAAGTTATATAGACCACAAGTACCACAACAAAAGAATGTAGATTATAAATTAAAGGATGCAGCAGATGTTTATGACTTCATTCACGAAGACAAGGTTTTTCCTAAATCAGGAAGGATGCTCGATGTGGGCACTGGCGAGGGATTGTTACCATATACCCATGAAAAGATGGGAGAGAATGGTGGGCCTAAGTGGGATACTTATGCGATAGAACCTAATAAAGTATATGCAGATTGGGCTAGGGCAAATAAGTTGTGTCAAGTGGAAACAGGGGAGTTTAAGAAGAAGTCTTGGCGTAACTTAACATTTGACTTAATTACAGCACAACAAGTGTTAGAACATATACACGACCCTGTAGCGTTTTTGAAGTTGTGTAACGATAGATTATATTCCGATGGTTGGTTATATATAGGAGTTCCGACAGTGGAGTATCCTTGGGGTAATGAATATAGCCGATTTAATATGATGTGCGATAACTTTACTGCTTCACCACATTTAACCTTATATACACCTAGAACACTAGGTAGAATGTTAAATAAGGCAGGATTTTATCTGGAACGATTAGACTATTACAGTAGAGGAATACGTTCCCTATCTCGCAAACTTCGCCCAGGAGAAACGCAAGAGCATTATGGTAGAGAGAATAGAAAGCGAATCGAAGAAACCTTCAAAAACTGTTGTGCACTTGAACGGGAGTACTTGGCTAAACAACAGGAATCTGTCAGCAGTGAAGGAGACAGCCAAAAGGATAAAGGAATGGAAATACCTGCTGTATCGAACCAAATGGCATAATGCAGGGAAAAAGTTTCTTAACTGGGTTTATACTCCAAAGTTTCCTATACATTTAGATATAGAACTTAGTTATGCTTGTAACTTTAAATGTACCATGTGTCCACAGGCATACGATGAAAATGTAAAGGGAGCCATGAAGTATGAATTGGCTGATCGTTTATTGGAAGAAGCTGCTGAGATGGGTGTATCCAGTATTAAATGGAACTGGCGAGGGGAAGCAACTCTACATAAACAGATTGCTCAGTTAACAAGGAAAGCAAAGGGTTTAGGTATCCCTGAAGTACAGTTAAATACCAATGGCAATATGAGAGGTTGCAAGGTAGAAGATTTAATAGACGCTGGAGTAGATAGAATTATATTTAGCGTAGATGGGAATACGAAAGATACATTTGAAGATATACGAATAGGTGGAGACTTTGACGAACTTACGAAAACGATTGAACAAGCAGTTTTATACCGAAACAGTAAAGGGTTATCTAAACCGTTTATTCGTGTGCAAATGTGCAAACAAAAAAGTAACGAACACGAAGTCGAAGGATTTGTCAGGAAGTGGAAAGATATAGTTGACGATGTAAGAGTATCGGCAGTAATGGATAGAGGAGCCGATGGTAACTTTCTGATAGACGATTGGATTGCAGTGGAGAGAGCAGTATGCAAACAACCTTTTCAAAGATTGACGATTGGATATGATGGCAAAGTAATGGGATGCTGTGCAGATTGGTTTGAGAACAGACCAGTAGGCGATGCCAATACACATAGTTTACAAGAGATTTGGAATAATTCTATAGAGTTACAAGATATGAGAGATGCACAACATGAAGGCAGACAAGAAAAGACTGCACCATGCGAGTCATGTTGGGCTAAAGACGCATGGGTATGGAGGTTAGGTAATGGCAAATAATTATGGATACCCAACTGGATCAGGGGTATCAGAGCTTATATCAGGCAATATAAACAAATTTTTAAACGCATTAGGTTTAGGAACTACAGGAGAAATGACACCTAAAGTACCAAGAACAAGGGACCCTTATAAAACATACAATCCTATAGCAGAAGCATTTCCTTCTGTAAGTCCTGGATTACCAGACGAATATGAAACTAATTTGGATCAGGTAAATGTTATGGATGAATTAAATATTCCTCCAGTAGGACAGAAAAGATATAGAGTTAATCGTTTACAAAGGTTACAAAATATAGATATGCCTATGTCTCCAGAAATAGGTAGATCATTATTTAATATTAATGCGTATAGTCCTGCTGGAAAAAATATAGATGCAACTGATGAAGATATTTCTTATGGTTATACTGCCGATCAAGCTGCTGCAATAATACAAATGCTTCAAGATGCTTTGAAAGACCCTGCATTATCTCCAGAAGATAGAAAAGTAATACTAGAAGTTATTGGAGCTCCAACTTCAAGTGGTAATATTGAAGGTGCTCAAGGAAGTGGTATGAGTGAAACTATTGGATCAACTAAAGATTTTATGAGAGGAAATTAAATATGCCAAAAGTAGGAAAGAAACATTATCCATATACAAAAGCAGGTAAAAAAGCAGCAGCCAAAGCAAGAAGTAAAATGAAAAAAGGGAAAAAGAAGTAGTGGATACCAAGTTTATAATTACTCTAGCAGTAGGTTTAGCACTTCAAGCAGCAGCAGGAGTTTGGTGGTTAGCTACTATGTCCGCTAAAGTACAGCACAATGACTTTCAGATACAGATGATATCTAAAGATGTAAGTAAAAACTCATCATTCGTAGAACTTTGGCCTGCTGGTAAATGGGGTAGTGGTAGTCTTCCTTCTGATGTGAGACAAGATTTAAAGATTGCTAACTTAGAGATGCAAATGCAGAAACTAAATGAAAAAATCTATAATGGTGGTTATAAAAAATGATTCCCATTGTAGTACAGGCCAGAATGGATTCAAGACGTTTGTATGGCAAAGTGTTGATGCCTATCACTGGTGGTTGTGCTTTAAGTCATTTGTTAGACAGATTGTTTATGACAGAAATGCCAGTTATTGTTGCCACTTCCGATAGAGATGTAGATAAACCTTTGCAAATGTTTTGTGAACATTATGAGTTAGAAGGATTTTATGGAGCAGTGGAAGTGCCGAAAAGGTTATGGTCTGTTGCTGAAATGAAAAATGTGGATCACATTGTCAGAGTAACTGCTGACGATATACTCGTTGATCCAGAATATCTCAGGAAAGCAGTGAAAGAACATTTACAATATGAAGCAGATTATACCTATATACCAAAGTTACCTAGAGGTTTTGATTGTGAAGTAATATCTAGAAAAGCATTGTTAGAGATTATGAAGATAGATCCTAATACAGAGTATATTGGGGAAATACTAAAAGATAAAACGCTATTCAATATACATGAAGTGGAAGTACCTAAAAGACATAGAAGACGTTTTAACTATGAGTTAAACGAATATAAAGACTTGAAAAGATTAAGAGAATTATTCTCTGATTTATTTAGTAATCATTCACCGCCATTTTGTCTCGATAATGTTATCGAGTATTTAGATTATCAAAAGTCAAAGGAAAAAGTGCGATGAACCCATTTTTTACAGTCTATATTCCGTTTCATACTTATGGTTATGCTATTAAAGCAAAAGATGCGTTACGTTCCTTAGATGCACAGTCGTTTACTTCATTTGAAACGATATTGATAGCCAATGGAACTTCGTTTCCTAGTTGGATGAATGAAGGAGATATATATAAAAGCACTGGCGTATTTGGTAGAAAGATAATAGGTGGTGAATATCATACGTTGGGAGCAGCAGCCAACGCAGCTATCGCATTAGCAAAAGGAAATTGGATAGTCAGGTTAGATGCTGATGATTACCTTGAATCAAACGCTTTGTGGCACTTTGTAAATACGATAGAGCAACACTCTGATAAACCTATTATAGGAGTGCAAGGACATTGGGATGAAGATAATCCTGATAAAGTAATGGGAGCAGGGTTAGCGATACAGACAAGTCTATTGCAAGAAGTTTGTGGATATAACGAAGAAGAACCTATCAATGATGGAGAGTCTATTGTTCGCAAAATATCTAATGAAGTTTTTGGAACTGCTACATCAAAATGGGGATTAGTGAAAACAGAGAAACCCATTTACAATTATGAACGACATGAAGGAAGTATGTCATGTCCAGGTTAGCGAAGCTATTCGGACCTGATGCGAAATACCCTTTAGTACGTTCCTACCAAGCAAAAGAAGCACCAGAGTTAGAGTTTATTGCAGGGCCATGTTCCGTAGAGAATTTGGAACAGATATATGCCATAGCGTGTGTGGTTAAGAAAGCAGGAGCAACCATGCTACGAGGTGGTTGTTATGTATATGGAACATACCCTCCAGAGAATAGTGGATTTGTAGCAGATAAATCACTATCTCTTTCAACAGCAGCAGATGGAAACAAACTTCCTTGGATAGTGGAAGTGATGGATGCACCAGATATGCAATACGTTACTGATGCAGATTGGATACAAATAGGTATGCGTCATGCACAACATTATCCGTTGTTGAAAGCGATAGCTTCTTATGGAAAGAAAGTATTATTAAAACGTGGTTCATGGATGACAGTCGATGAAACGCTTGGGGCTATAGAGTATTTGCTTCAACATGGAGCAGAAGATGTAGCAATATGCGAAAGAGGAATCGTTAGTTTTGAAGATCATTGTAGGTGGAGTTTCTCTGCTTCGTTTATTGCGATGATAAAAGAATATACTGCATTGAAAATAGTAGCTGATCCTTCTCATGGAAGTGGAGACAGAAAGTTAGTTCCTAGACTTGCCAGAGCAGGAGTGGCAGCAGGTGCTGATGGTGTGTTATGTGAAGTGCACCCTAACCCTGATGAGTCTGTTTCCGATGCAGAACAAGCGATTGATTACGACACCTTTGAAGAAGTAGTGAAAGGGTGCAAAGAAATAAAGGGATATATTTATGGCTAACAACCTCCAAATGCAAAGAGTGGAGTTTGGAAAGAATGTTGGTGGTATCAATGATTCCACGCAGATAACGTCTGTGAAAGAACATGAAGCGTTAGATATCCATAATGTTCGTTTAATTCCCACAGGTGGAATACGAAAAAGAAAAGGATATTACGTTGTCAATACAGCTAGTCTCGTTGGTTCTGGAACGATTACTGGTATCTTTAACTACTTACGTTTCACTGGAAACTCAGACTTAATTGTATGCGTAAATAGTGGAAGCGTTGCAAACAAAATATATAAAAAAGATGCTGGAACAAATACGTTCACTTCCATTACACCTTCAGGAACTTGGTCTGGTGGAGATGTAACTTTCGCTGTATCTAACGATATATTAATGATTGCGTCTGATGGTGGCTCTAACATATTACAATGGGATGGTTCCGCTACCGCCTGTACTGATTTAAACACAGCGACTGCACCTTTGGCAGAAGTGGTAAGTGACTGGAACAGACACGCTGTTGCTTTAAAGATACCAGCGAGGGGAAGTAACTTTGAAATATCACATCAGGGTGATTCTACACAGTGGAGAAATTCTGATCGATTTCCTACAGATAGACAAACTGTGGGAGCGACTACGTTATATGATGACTTATTTATCTTTACCACAGATAGAATGTATCGTGTATCAGGCCACGATAGGGATGATATCCGAATGGATGCAGTTAGGCTTTCTGTAGGGGCTACGAATCAAAGAAGTATAGTCAACGTAGCAAATAGAAACTTAATAGTCTGGCCTTGGAGAGAAAACTTCTATGAGTTTGATGGTGTTAATACACGCATTATATCTAATCGAATAGAAAGACCTCTCGCTAATACAAGTGATTTCTTTAATATTAATTTAGCAAAGTTCGATAACATACAAGGCGTGAATATAGCTTCTCAATCCAGAGTAAGTTTCTTGGTGGCAGAGAAAAATAAAACACAAAATAGCATTATATTGAATTATCATTACGATTTAAGAACACCAGACCCTAAGACAGGACAACCTATAGGTGCTTGGACTGTAGATAAGTATGATAGAAACTTTTCTTACTTAGGTGTCGCTATAGAAGATGATCAAGAAGTATTGTATGCAGGAGATTACGATGGTCATATATGCAAACTAGAAACAGGCGATGCAGATGGAGATTCTTCTGCTGATGCCAATGATGGAAACGCTATTGCTTCTCGATATCAAACAGGTCCATTCCATGCGAATATGCCTGACGTAACTAAGAGATGGAGAGAAATTATTCCTGTCGTTGGTCAGACTTCTAGTGGAACAGTAACGATATCTACCGCAGAGAATTGGGCTGGTAGTTTCATAACCGCAGATACTGTTGCTCTATCTACAGGAGGGTTTGCTTCTTATTGGGGAGTATCTAAATGGGGAGAAGATTTATGGGGAGCAGCGATATCAGTAATAAAAAGATTATCTTTATCAAACCGAAGTGAAGCACTCTCTATTAAGTTTTCTGATTCGAGTAAAGACCCTGCATGGCGAATTGATACTTGGGTATTGAGATTCCAAGTTCTACCAGGATTGAGGCGATTTGAATAATGCCATCTAAAAAACTTCGTAAACCATTGTTTATACAAGACTTAAACGACCAATTTGCACCAAGAGTTTTGCACGATAATGTCATGGGTATCTATCATTTCTTAGATACAAATATGGAGTGGGGTTCGGCTACCTCGAATACAGGTGTGTCATTATCAAAAATAAAGTCGGCAGATTATATTATTAACATCACTCCCTTAGCAGAAACAGGAAGTGCGACAGTTACAAAAGCTACTGCATCTTTCACTTATACAACAAGTGCAACAGTGGCATTTAATTATTTAGTTATTGGATCAAGTTAGGAGTTATTATGGGAACAGTTTCTCGCCCTTACACTTACACTGCTGGTGATGTTATTCAACCAGCCGAAGTTACAGATAACGAGACTACTTTATATACTCTCGTTAATGGGAACATAGACAACGACAACATAAATTCTTCGGCAGGAATTAAGGCAGCTAAACTTGATCTTGCCTCTGCAACTACAGCGTCATTCTCTACGAATGTGCTTATGTCTTTGTCATCTACAATTACATTGGGAACCACAACACAAACGATTGCTGTAGGTAGTTCTGCTACAGTAACTATCACCGCTAGTGGCGGAGTTGCCGAGATAGGCAAAATGACTGTCATAGCTAGTGCTACTGTCGGCAATCTTAAAGTGTCAGGTACTGCGACATTAGGTGCATTGGCTACGCTAGGTACATTAGTCGTATCAGGAACTGCTACGATAAGTGGTCTGGTATGTAGTGGCACTGCGACTGTCGGAGATTTAAAAGTATCTAACACAGTTACTATACCGAACTTAGTGGTATCAGGAACAGCAACACTTGGCAACATTATAGCAAGTGGTACAGCAACTTTAAAATCAATAGTAGTAAGTGGAACTGCTACGATAGGAGACTTAAAGGTATCGAATACCGTTACCTTACCTAATTTAACAGTGAGTGGAACTGCTACGTTGGGTAACATTATAGCGAGTGGAACTGCTACATTGAAGTCTATAGTATGTTCTGGAACAGCCACTGTTGGTGGAATAAAGGCAAGTGGAACAATAACAGGTAATTCGTTATTGATATCTGCTACCACTACATCTAATTCATTAGTTGTGAGTGCTACTGCCACAATCAATACAATGGTTGTATCAGCGACAGCCACACTAAATACTTTAGTCGTATCGGCTACATCTACTCTGAAAACAATCGTAGTAAGTGGAACAGCAACAGTTGGTGATTTGAAAGTAAGTAATACCGTTACCTTGCCAAACTTAACAGTAAGTGGAACTTGTACGCTAGGAAATATTATTAATAGTGGTACAGCGATAACCAATTCGTTATTAGTTTCTGCAACATCAACCATGCTTTCTCTTGTAGTAAGTGCTACAGCTACATTGGGAGATTTAGTAGTAGATGGTCGTGGATTAGGGAAGGTGTTGCAAGTAGTGCACACTACTACTACTAGTGAAACTCAAACTACTAATACTTCCTTTGTTACTACTTCACTTTCTTTAGATATACTACCAGCAAGTTCTGCTTCTGTAGTAAATATTGGCTTACATGGAAATATAAATATAGGTGGAACTAGAGGAAATTGGTGTTATTGGACTATATTTAGATTTACAAGTGGAACTACAACAGGAACTAACATATCTGGAGAAGACGATGGATTTGGTGGAGTATACATTGAGCAAGATGGTGCTAATTTTGATCTTCATGTTCCAATGGCTGGTTTTTATGTAGATTCACCAAATACAAATGTTACTGCAACGTATGCGGTGATGATACGAGTTACTGGAGGTACTGGTAAATTTAATCAGAATCAACCGCATAAAGCGTCAATGGTTCTTTCTGAGATAGGAGCATAAAATGGCAAGTATTTTAGAGTCTATATTGGCATTGCAACCTGATTCTAAGGTTACTGTTAAGGAAGATGATGTTAATAAAATTAACTGGCACGATGGAAATCCAAATAACATTACCAACCAACATATATTAAATAAAAAAGCAGAGTTAGAGTCTCAATATACTAACGAAGAATATAAAAGAAATAGAGCAAAAGCATACCCTTTATTTAGTGAGTTTATTGAAGCATATACCGAGAAAGAAATTTTAGACAAAACTGATAAATGGGATGCGTATGTGGAGAATTACAATAAAGTAAGAAGCGATTTTCCAAAACCATAAGGATATAATTTATGAACTGTAAATGTAAATTTCCATGTATATGTAGTTTGGTAACAGTCATTGTCGGTATTATTGTCGGCATTGTTATATATAAGATAGGATTGTAATGAGTTACTTAGGGGTAGGTGTCAGTGCATTTTTAGCATTGATAGGTGGGTTATATATCGTATTGCAACTGTATGCTTATCCTTTACCAGAAGGAAAGAAATTAGAGGTGCGTGTTCATACCAACGAGAAGATGGTAGAGAGTATGGATATGAGACAGAGGTCTATAGCAGATAAGGTAGGAAAGATACATGGTATCTTGGTTGATCAACTTAGAGACAAAAATCACGATTAACCGCCCTAGAGGTGTATATGGATAATGCAGGACTTTTGAAGAAGGAACAGTTAAAAGCTAGGAACGAAAAGATAATGCAAGGTTGGTTACACAAATGGGTATCCAATACTGCAACTAACTATGGAAGTAAACTGTTAGGCGAAGAAGAAAACTTTGCTAACTTGTTCATGGCACATAAAAACAAACCTGCATTGATTACAGGATCAGGACCTAGCCTTGAAGATACAATACCTCATATAAAGAACTTCGATGGGTTGGTTATCAGTACCAATAGTTCTATGAGTCTATTGATGAAGAATGGTATTAAACCAGACTATGTACATATTTTCGATGGTCAATATAAACCAGAGAGAATAGGAAACCTTCCCATAGATGACGTTACATTGATATGTGCAACTTTTGTTTTGCCTGAGATGGTAGAGTTCTGGAAAACGAAAGGGAAGGTATATGGGTTCAGTGCTTTTGATCCAGAGGAAGCATGGTTCAAAAAGTATATGTGGTATATGTACCGAGACTATGTAGGTATTCCCACTAGTGGTTCGGTAGGCCCTAACGCTATTCGGTTAGCAGCCTATATGGGTTGCAATCCCATTATCTTAACAGGGTTAGACCAAACCTTCACTGGTGGTAAGTATCGAGTAGATCAGTATGACTACGTTGATGGCAAATATGTACTGAAAGATTTTGATCACGAAGAAGCGATTAACAAGCAACCTATCAGTTATCACAATGGCAAACAGCTTTGGTATATCACAGGAATGATGTACCGAACAGCGATTGTAGGGATAGCAGATGAGTTAAGGGATAAAGGATTGTCGGTTGTTCGTTGTCATAATAAAGGCGATAAGAATTTTTATAAGGTAGAAGGTGTTCTACTAGAGGAAACTAAAGGAATTGAAGTGATGAACGCTACGATGAGTGGTGTATGGAAGAATGAACTTCCGAGATACAATTTAGTTGCATAGGGGAAAATAATGGCTATAAACAATTTAGAACAGGCAGCGATGACTGCTGCTTCTACAGGGGTAACTCCTACTAGAGTACCTCAGTACGAAGATAGGGCTGGTGATGAATGGATGTCTTATGTTCCAGAAGCGTATGGACAATTATCAGATGCTATTAGAAGGCAAAGACAAAGAGAAGTAAGTGAGTTGGAATCAGGTATTCCAGAAGCTATAAGACAAGCAGCACAACCAATGGCTAGGCGTGGTCTTTATGGATCAGGGTTACAACTAGAAGATATTGGACAAGCAGCTTTGCAAAGACAGATTGCTATAGATAAAGCAAAAACTCTTGCTGAGATAGACCCATTGAAAGCACAAATAGCGATGGGAGACTTAGCACAGCAACGTGGCACACAGAGAGCACAAGAGTCTCGAAGAAGGTATGAGCAAGAGGAAGCATACTCTCAACAACAAAAAGCAAGAGATGATTTGATGAAACAAGCTGCTGGTGCAGGAATATTAAGTACTTTGACAGGTAGAAATCCTATTTCCGAGTTATTGTTTGGAAAACAGACTAGCCCATTGGAACAAGCACTTCTTGCTTCGGTAACTGGTGGAAAAGGACTTGGAACAGGAGCCTCTCAACAAGGTGGCTTAGTTCAAAAACTAGCGTCTTCTTTAGGTCTTGGCAAATTATTTGGGTTAGATAAAGACCTTCCGATTCCAGAAGAATGGAAAGAATCGGTTATCCCTAGTGTTGCAGGAAGTGCTCCTTATCAATATGATGATGCTGAAGGTTTGCTTAGTTTAGGAATAACAGAGAGTGAAATACCTGAACTTCAAGCAGCGTTTGGGGGTCCTGATTTTGACGAAAGTGATATTTTTACACTTCAAGAAGCGTTTCAGGGTCCTGATTATGAACCTTTTGGAGATACCTTTGATTCTACTAGTACAGATGGGTTAAAGGTGGCAAGTTTGGGTAACTTGAACAATCTAGGAATGAAAGTTCCAACTCCTGTCGATTCTTTCACTAAAGAACAATTAAGTAGAATAGACCCCAATAGAAATATTGACAGTTCTATTATATCTAAAGATACTCCTATTATGGAAACAGAGGGAACTAATATATTTAGTGGTGTAGGAAAAGCAATAGATGAAATTCCATTCAAATCTACGCTAGGTTCGTTAGCGATAGCATCTGCATTAAACCCTGAAGGAGTTAAGGGTGTTGCTTCTAATCCATTATCTTTCGTTGGCCCTCAAATTATGGGTGCTGGTAAGGTTGGAATAGGAAATATAGCAAGTAGTTTATTGAAAGGACAAATGCCTAGCTTTGCAGGAGCATCAATATCTCCTTTGGCAGCTACAGCAGTAGGTGCTCCAATGGCTTTAATAGGTGCTGGTATTGCAAGTAACAGAAAAGCTAGAGCACAAGCAGAGGCAGAGGAAACTAGAAATAGAGCAGGTAGTGCTCGATATAATTTGATCGGTGGTGAATTGTGGATGGCTGGAAATAAAAGAACTTCCCCTGTTCTTGAAGAAGCTAACAATAATTGGAGAATGACAGATCAAATTACAGGAATGGATAAAATATATTCAGAAGACCCTAGAAGGTCTGTAATAACTGCTAACAGTGAAAAATCTATGTCTGAACGTGGACAAGACTTTGCTAGAGAAGCTGGTATTGATTACACCAACCCTGACCCTGACATTCAGAACACAAGTCAGAAATGGTTAGGAAAACAGCAAGTGTATAGTGAACTTATTCCAGAATTAAAACCTATATTCATGGCTGGTTTAAAAGGACAAATGCCTAGAGAACAAGCTGAAGATAAAATAGCAGAAATTTCTAATAGGTATTTCATAGATAATCCAAGAATTGGAGAAGTATATACTCTAAATAAATCTATCAATGATATGAAAGAAATGAATAGAACAGAAAGTGAATGGAGTATGAATAAAAGAATCAAAGAATTAGAGTTTGAAAGGGAAGAAATGAAAGAACTTCTTCCTAGAGAATGGAAGACACTCGCAGGATTTAAGCCTGAAATTATTGAGATTGATTACATTGAAGACGAACAAGGATAGGAGGAGAAAATTATGGTATCTCCTTGGGTAGCAGGTGCGTTGAAGGGTGTGGAAAAAGGGTTAGCACAAAGAGAATTACAAAGAAAAAATGATTTAGCAAATACTTTTAAATTAATGACTTTGCAAAGCACTCTAGCTAGTAACAAACTGAAACGAGAAAAATTAATACAAGAAAATAATGAAAAATTAGGAAAGGAAAAGACGCTTCAGTATTTGTCAGGATATACACCTCCCAGAACAGATGATCAAGGAAATGTTGTTCCTGAAGTAGTAAAAGTTACTCCATTGTCTACTATGACAAATCAATCCCCAAAAGCACTTTATGAATTAGGAAAATTTCACCCATCTTCTTTGGCTATGTTGACTAGAAAGGGAGCATTAGCAACAGCAGAAAAAAACACATTGGTGCAAAATATTATAGACCAGTATGGTGTTACAAAAACAGAAGCACTAGATTTTGTAAATAAAAGATACAAATGGCAAGTTGATCCACTTACTGGAAAGATTATAACAATTGATAAATTGAAAAATGAACATGGGAGTCCTATATCTCCTGTCGGAAATATAAATATTCCCTCTGCTCCTCTTGGCAACAATACACTCTCAAACAAAAAAGTAAATCAATTGCCAGTAAATTTAGGTGAAAAAAAAGCTTTCACTGATATAGATATAGAAGTCTTTGGAAATCAAAAGGGTATCCCTAGTTATTTAAAAAATGGAAAAACAAATCCTGAAATGGCAAAGTTTATTAATCTTACAAGGGAAAAAGAAAGAAAAGACAGGATAAGATACGGAATAGGTAGTAACTTAAACCAAAATTCAACAATAAATAATATCTCCAAAATGGGTACTTTTTCCTATATACCAACTATGAAAAATTTTGGGCAAAGATATAGAAACCGAGTTTTTGGGCCTAAAGCCTCACAACCTATGCAAGACACAAACGATGTATCGTCTTTAATTACTAGAAATTCTATATTTGGGGGAATTGGAAAAATTCAAGATAAGATTGATAGCTTTCCTATACTTTCTCAATTTTGGTCCAATGAAAGAACAAGAAAATTTGCAGAATATAGAGCAAGGATGCAGGGACTTAGAAACGCTGTGGTTCAAGTAAATACTTTCGGTGAAAGAATGGGGAAGTCAGCTATAAGATTTTCTTTACTGCAAGTTCCTGACGCTGATGCATGGTTTACTAACCCTGACAAAGCAGCAGGGCAATTAATAGGATTAGTGAGAACTTTAAATGTCAGAGCACAATTTATAAAAGAAAAACTTAAAGACCCAAATATACACAAAAGTCTTGTAGAACCATATCAAGATAAGCTAGGGGAGATAGAATATGCACTTGTTTTGGCAGGAAATCCTTGGACTATTCCTAAAAATTTAACATTAAATAAACAAGCTTTTCAAAGTATTGCTGAACAAACATTACCTAGAAATATAGTAAAGATGTTTGAATCTAATGAAATATTTCTTCCTAGAAAAAAACAAAAAACAAAAGAAGAAGAAAGACGAGAAAGAGTAAAAAAATCAATGGAGCAGGGTAAGAGAAAAAAGAAAAAAACAGACCCTCCTCCAGTGGGGACTAATAATTCTGATACTATGAAACTTACAATAACAAAGATAAAAAAATTAACAAAGAAAAAACAAGACCAAGACCCAGTAGGTGTTCCTACTAATAAAACACCACATGCAGGACGTGGCCGAAGAAGTCGTCGAAAATATCTTGATATACCAGTTCCTTACAAAGTGAAAGGAGAAGAATAATGATTGAAAATTCTCCTGATAGAGAAAATTATGTAGTTGAGTTTAAAACTGAAGAAAACTCTGTAACTGGTGGAGATACTATTCCTATCACTCTCAGTGTTCCAAAAGGAACAAGTGAAAAAGTAATTTCACAAAAAGCAGAAGAAATGGCTAGACAAAAAATAAGAGAGTATGAAACAGAATATGGAGATAAAATTCCTAAAGAATATTTAGATGCACAAACCTTTCCAACTATGGGAAGTAAATTTGCTCCATTGGAAGAACCTACGGAACAGGAAGCACTTACACAACAATATAAACTTCCCATGTCTGCATTACCTTTCAAAGATCAGGTAGCGAGAATTAGAGACAAACATGCCATTGGCAGAGAAAGAATATCAATACCTGACGTTTACGGAAAAAAGTTTGGTCACAAATCTTCTTGGAAAGAAACATTTGACATAGCAACTCTAGCAGCAGGAAAAGCATTTAAAGGTGTGAAGGAAAAACTTCCCTATGATTCAGATATAGCCTATAATCCTTTGTCTAAAGTTATGGCTTTGGCTTACGCTGCACCTGCTGCTCACGATGCTGTTTCCAGAGCCTTAGAAGATTCTAAAGATGTTCCATTTGCAAAATTAATAGGTAATACGTTTAAAAATTTTGTTGAAAATATGACTACTGCATCCTCTCAAAGGGGCCCTTCGCAACCTCTGCCAAATTTATCTTACGATCCATCAGACCTTGTTCCCCAAAGTGGAGAAACTTTGATAAATTATGCTCAAAGATTGGAAAGAAAATATCCTTGGTCTAAACTTTTGATGGATGGTGTTATTGAATATCAAGGAGCAAAGTACGGAGGAAGGGCTCTAGGTATAGGTAGTAAAGGAAAAGGAATTGGAAAATTATTAGGAAGAACAAGGCAACTTGTTGGTGCTGCGTTGGGAACAGGATCAACTTTACACGCATTTCAGGAGGTTGGATGGCAAGAGAAAAATACTATGCAGAAAGCGTTGGCTGCTACTTTTGAAGTAGCAACTCCCCTTGCTTTAGGTGCTTTAGGAAAAGGTAGAAAATTCATAATGCAGGGTGCTCTGGGTGCAAAAGCAAAACAAGCTCTCCAAGATTGGAAAGTAGGGCAAAAAATACAAGAAATATTTGAAGGGCTACCTTTTGGAAAAAGACCATCTGCTAAATTATATAAGTCTCTGGAAAGAAGTGGATCAAAAATAATTCCAACCGAAAATACATTTGCTTCCACTAGAGGAAAATTAGAATGGATTCTAGGAGATAAAATAAAGGGAGGAGTGAAAACTCCTTTTTCCGAAGCTGCTGATACAGGAATACCAGAACTAAAAACTATTCAAAGTTTGGCACTTCAGATATATAACACAATCGTTCCAAAAGAAAAAGCTGTGGGAGAAATTGTTCGATCTGGAACTAAGAAACAAGTTTCGAGAACAGGAACAGTGTGGACTCCATCAACAGTAACAGAACCTCAACCAATAAATATTTATGATTTAACCAGCAATATTCAAATGTTAGGAGGTTTAATTGGAAGCAGTAACCAAGCAAAACTTCTTGGTGCTTCTAAAGGTATATTTCATCTTTTACATAACGATTTAGATGATATATTGATAAGTAAAGTAGCAAGAAAAGCTGGTGTTTCAGACATTATACGCACAGAAGAAGGGGATAGATTTTATAGAATGGCAGATGGATCGGTAGTTGATAATTTAGACCCCTCTAAAGTTTCATTGAGATATAGTAGTGTAAACGATTTAGTAGAAGATACTGATTATGTAATAAAAAATATAGAGGGAAAAGATTCTTTTTATCATCCTGTAAAGGGAGATGCACCAAAAGCAATAGGAACCTTTAAAGAAGCCCAGAAATTAAGAAAACAAGAATATGCTATGGATGAATTTAATCAAATTATAGAGAGACGCAGAAAATATGTGCAAGGAGAACTCGACCCACAGGTAGACGATCCCATTAAAATTGTGAATAAAATTAGGGGATTGACTACTAAAGGACATCCAGACTACAGTGCAAACTTTGTGGAAGGTATGCGATCTTCAGGAAATTTAAAAGTTTGGAACTCTCTCGTAGACGAAATTATTGCGTTTGCCCCTTACGAAGGGGGGGGAGGTTTGCAAATCAGGTCTAAGATGGCCAACTTGATGGAAAGATTATTAAGACCAGTTGTTGGTGTTATTTTGGGTAGTACAATTGCTGGTCCAGTCGGTGGTGCAGTTGGTGCGATGCTTGGTGCAAGAGGACCAGAATATTTGCTTAAATTTGTAAAAACTGAACGAGGAAGGAAATTTATAGCTTGGGCTGTTAGAGATCATATGATGGATATTCCTAAATATGCTGGTGCTGGTGGTGTAATAGGAAGTTACTTAGGAAAAGATGTACCTTATTCTGAAAAACCAGATGTTATTGCATCAAAAATTCCTTCGTTGGTACGTCCAACATTGTTAACACTAGACCAATATTGGAGAAAATACAGAAAATCTCTTACAAAATCTGAAAGAAAAAAATTGCCATTATTTATAGATAAAGTGATAAATTAAACATTGACAACCCTACAGAGAGGGTTTTATGATATACAAGACTGCAATTCTAGCACTAAGTATGTTCTTTATGCTTGGTGCTACTCCGACCAAGGAAAAACAAGAAGTAATTCGATTTGTTATGCCTAAAAATATGTCTAATT
>Ga0209756_1001095_pt1 | contig 25442 bp, 41 predicted proteins | sample ETNvirenome_6_85_FD_184071 | JGI IMG/M metagenome (GOLD analysis project Ga0209756, IMG submission 184071) | Marine viral communities from the Pacific Ocean - ETNP_6_85 (SPAdes) (version 3) | ecosystem: Environmental > Aquatic > Marine > Oceanic | place: Pacific Ocean | collected 2013-06-19 | reverse complement strand
GGTGGGATGATGTTCAGTCTGCGTGGACATCGGTGCTACAAAAACATCGGTGGCGAGAAACAACTACATCAGCGGCTGTCAGGAAATCGAGTCGTAATTCATACTGACACCAGTACTCACCAGACAGGAAATCCAAAGACTCATTGAACGGGTCCTTGACAAAACTCAGGCTCGGGCAGCGTTTGGCGCCATCGCCTGGCGTTATACACTACTAACATGGGATCAAGTCCAGTCCATGTTACACTCTGTAAGCCCTGTGGGCTATCTGGATGACGGCGAGGGGCACACAGGTAGTGTATATCGATTAGCCCATGGAGAACTCCCTGTCCACTTCCAGAAACCCACTTGCAGAGAACGATTTCGCCACACCCGCTCCTGGACAGTAACACCAACAATGTTCAGTCGGCTGGCAAAAGATTGGGGCGGACTTTCTCATAGTCTCGAGCCTGAATTTCCTGTTGTCTTCTTTGCTGCCGATATCGATGCCAACCGGAAAAACTTTCTTCTAAACCCAGATGAGACCAGATCCTTCGCCGCTGAGTTTGCATATCAGAATGAGGTCTTACAAACCGGCCCCATCACACTTGCTGGCGGTCTTGTCTATCGACCCGACAAAGAAATCGGGGTCGTATCTCCTCGAGTCAGAAAAAACTGGGACCGAATGATCCTAAGCGATCTCCTCAACCGCACATAATCCATCCCTTCGTGTAAAACGGCTTGCAGCGTGGTATAATAAGGATGTCCCCAGGGAGGGGGCGCAAACCAACTTACGGGAGAGAACATGAATCGCGCGATCAAAGAAGCCATCATCAACGCCCTCGGTTCCGAATCATCATGCCGCCTCGAGGATGCAAATCCCCTGGACCCGACCACCCCGCTTCACGAGAAACTCAAGAATGTCGGCAGTGGTGTCGGCTCCAAGTATATCACATATGAGAATGTGGTGGGCTGGGACCAGATCGCCGAGGACAATGATCCCTACATCATCGTCAAGTCAGACGCAGGAACGCTTCATGTGCTCCGCATGGATCACCCCCGCCAGAAAACCTACGAGGTTGATGAGGGTAACCTGGAAGAGTTGGCTTACGCGGTACTTGACGCTGCTGAAGCCGGTGACGACTGGGACGATGACGATTACTAGGAGAACTCGGCCCCTATCTCAGCGGTTAGAGCATTCTCAGGAGGACAAACACAGATTAGTTAAATCTCAAGGGCCTTTATCATAGCGGTTAATGATTTCGTCTCATAAACGACACTACCTGAGTTCGAATCTCAGAGGGCCCACCAAGCAAGGAGAAAAAATGACGTACAAATACGGTGGCCCGTTCAGAATTACAGTCCCATCCCACGGCATCAAAGGCCTTGCACGAACCAGCAAATGGCAGGGTGTGACTGTTGTTTGGGATCATTTTCCGAACTTCGAGTTCCACTACCCTCGTGATCTGATGAATGAGTATTTCATCTCAGGTTTCTGGGACTGCTGCTAAAGGAGATTACAATGGGAGCCGAATTGTGGTTGCTTGGACAGCCCCCACAGTGGGTGGGTTCACAACTGATGATGAACGAGATGCAGCAATGACAATGGCTTCCGATGCCGACATTGCTTGGGTCCGTCCGGGCCGAAAAAAATCCGGGACGGCAAAAAATCTGGCACGAAGAAATCTCGTGTAAGATGTTTCCCAGCGTGGTATAATGGGTATGTCGGGAGGGGAATCCCGATGGAGAAACCATGACCCGCAAACCTCGAAAACGACGAAACGACCGGAATCACCTGGTCTACAAGCTGACTTGCTCTGAAGATGGCTCCTTCTACATCGGGGTGACCTTCATCGAGCAGCGGAGCGCCGAGAAAAGTCTGCGGCGCCGGTGGTTGGCGCACCAGCGGAACGCCCTGCGATACAATAAGCAGGAGCTCCTCTCACAGACCATCCGGAAGCACGGACCGGAAACCTTCACACGAGAAGTTCTCCAGATCGTCCGCGGCAAACAGGCTTGCCACGACCTGGAACGGGAACTGATTCAAGAACTCCGGCCCCACCTCAACATGGAAGGCATGGGCCGGAAGAAAACCTCGAAGAAGGAGAACTAATGAAACACGAGAAGGTACTCAAAAAGGTTATCGATCGACTGGGCATCGAGCCTGTCGAAGGTTATAATGGCAAGTTCTCAGTTCGCTATGGCAACAAGGTCGCCTCCTGGTATCGCGAGTCTCGAAATGGTGAAGCGTGCAGTTTTCACATTCGACGCTGGGATGATACTCCAGACTCGATGACCGATTACTTCCCTGGCTGGTATCCAGACAATGTCACTCAGATGCTGGATAGCCTGTCCCCGCCTCCGCCGAAGTTCCCAATCGGGGCATTGGTCCAGGGCAAACACAACAAGCGAGCCACACGGAACGGATTCGCCGGCAAGGCTGGACTAGTGCAGGAGCACTCGCCCTATGGTGGGAGCTGCCGAGTCTACTGGGACGGGGTCCCTGGCACCAATTGGATCTCTGAAAGGGATCTGCTGATGGTCTCATAAGGGATCATTGGTGATCTACTGAGTTACAATACTGACCACAAGGTATCACAGGAGAGTTACTATATGAGCTACGCACTGGAAGTTTCTGACTTGATTGAGTCGGCAGAGATTTTGGCCGAGGATATCGCCAACATGTTCCGCTACAACGAGCGTCTTTTGGATGCGATGGGCGAGGTCCTGGAGCAACTTCGGGAAGAGGTTGACGAAGAGGATGATGATGACGAGTGAGTATAGACATGACGGCCCGTACAGGCGCCCTGCCAAAGGCGATCTGGCCTATCGTGTGCTCAAGTACCCGGGTTGGTGCAACGAAGAAGACCCAGGCGGAGAATGGCTTGGCGATGTCGCAATGGACGGGGGCGAGTCAGGTCTTGTCTTGACCGAACCCTACCAGAGACACAACGACTGCTGGTGGGTCAAAATGTTGGTCAACGGCAGTATTCTGGTAGTTGACATGAACACGATTGAGGTCATCTAGCTGCGTGTAACCGCCGGTCCAGAATGGTATAATGGGCGAGACAAAAGGTTGACACTTGCTCCCAGATGGAGTATAATTGTAACAAATAAAGTCCCACCGCTCGTACCAAGGAGAACGAAGAATGAGAAGAAGCCCCGAAAGAGAATTGAATTTTCAAAAAAGACGCGAGGAAAAGGAATCTAGACTAATCACAAATGAAGAGATGGAGCAAATTCGCAAGACACCGCTTCCAAAAGAGATTATAGACAAAATTGACGAGCTAAGAGGATGCATAACAGTTACATGGTGGGCTGAACCCACAGAACGTGTTGTATACTGTGATTGCATTGTCGGTTGTGATACATGCGGCAGAAAAACACACTTCGGATATAACTTTACAGGTTTGCCGCCAAGGTGCGAACCGTGTAAGGAGAACGAAGAATGAAAGTTGGTGAACAAAGGAAAACTTCTCAGAAGAACAGAGGAGCTTCATTTGTTATGACAACCATAAGTTTTGTGCTGGTGATAGCGATCCTGACGTTTTGCTTCAAAGCCTCGGCACAGAGTTGCTACAGCGTCCCGGACCACGACCAGAGGTATTACTGCCTGGCCTTGACAAAACAGGACGCTAGCAAGTGTCGATCCATCAAGAATAGGGACACACGATACTTCTGCCTGGCAGAGGTGACTAAAGATCGAAGTAAGTGCCGGTCCATCAAGGACAAAACCCAAAGGGCTGTCTGTCTGGCCCAAGTCAAGTGAGGAATTATGAGCAATACCAACCCAAAAGAGTTCGGACTGGTTCCGGGCAGAACCTATCGCCTGAATCTCGGCAGCGTCAAGCTGAAACGAGATCAAAGTCAACTATTGGTGGAGTACCATGGAAACATGGGAAGCACCGTCGACCGGGAAGTCAACCAGATGCTGGATGGCCTAGGCTTGCCCAGCGTAGGAGAGCTCAAGGCTAACTACGCGACGTTGGTTGAGTGGGGCTCCCCTGATTACCAGTGGGAATTGCGACTTGCACTCTAGCCCACAGTCTTGATCATGCAGGAGAGATAATGACTTACGATGATTACGAATACGACCGTTCTGACCGAGTTGAGTGCTATTCCGATCCGGATGGCGAATCTGCACTTCGAAAGGCGTCGAAGCTCAATCCTCGGAATCTTCCTTGTCCCACCTGCGGGAAATCCAACAAGTTGACCCCGGCCGATCGTGCCCTGGGTTACCAATGCGACAACTGCGCCAGCCTCGATGAACTGGGCTGGTAGGAGAGTAACTGGATACGCCTAGGCGTGTAATAAGCCTTCAAAAGTGGTATAATGGACTCAGGCCCGGGGCTACTCCGCGGGTCGGGAGGTTCTAGATGGCTTCACGAAAAATGACCAAAGAAAAACAGAAGAAAATCTCCAAACAGATTCGGGAAAATCGACAGACCCACTATGATGAGAATGTTGACCGAATGCGTCGGCCGATGGAGGCCGCGATGGAAGATTGGCGAGCCATTGACCTTCCTAGCACCCACCCAGACAAAAAAGATGCTTTCGACAAGATGCGAGAAGCACAGGCCGCTTACTACGACTGGCAGGAAGAGAATGAGCCGGACTCAATAGACGCGACCGCCGCGCGGCGCCGGAAAAAGCTTTTGGGCAACCGGAAGAAGAACCGCCAAAAGGAGAAGTTCAAGACCCAGGTATTTGATGCCGACGCTTTGCGGGCACAACGAAATGCGGTTCGAACCGGACCAACGTTTGACTTCAGCTCCTGGCTATTCGATGGAGCTCTGGTCATGACCAAGTCGAAAGATGTTGGACTGGTCGTCGGCGTCACCAACGCCGAATATGCTCAGGTTATGGTCAACGGCACCGTTGACTGGCTTCTGAAGAAAACTCTCCGACCAGCGGATGATGACTAATCACGTGTAAGTTTGGTCTGGGCGTGGTATAATAGGAACGTAAGGCGGGGAGAGCCGCCCAAACCACGGACCGTTCCGGTCCACTCAAGAGAAAGGAGAGATAATGAATCTTAACACGAAGAAAGGCTTCGATTTTGGTGTCAACATCCTGGACATCGAGGTTCCCAAGGCCCTTCGCACCAAGGTCAAGACAGGCCTGGACTATGTCGATGGAGCTCTTGGTGGTCGAGGACTGACTCCAAGCTCCGCCATCCTCTTCACGGGAACCCCTGGATCCGGCAAAACCACCATGATGCTGGCCACCTGCGACTCCCTGGCTGGCCTCGGAAGCACGGTGGTTTTCAACACCGCTGAAGAGAGCCTCTTCCAGGTCAAACTGGTTGCTGAGCGACTCCGGCTGGCCAACGGATTCGCGGTTGGTGAGGAAGTGATGGTTCCGGACCTTCTGGAGAAATGCGAAGCCCTCCGCCAGAAAAACCCCGACAAGCCCTTCGTCCTGGTGGTTGATTCCCTCCAGGCGATGAACGACGGAAAGTGGGAAACCACCAACACCAAATCACCGGAGCGGGCTCTGTCGATGATCACTGACTGGTGCAAGGAGACAAACTCCATCGCTATCGTCATCGGTCAGGTGGGTAAAGACGGTAAGTTCTCCGGAAAGAACACCCTGAAGCACATGGTGGATGCGATGATTGAGCTCTCGGTGGAGCAGGACGCCCGCTCGGAACTCTACGGTTGCCGGGTGCTGGAAACCTCCAAGAATCGATTCGGTGGGGCCGGCCACAAATTCTTCCTCGAGCTGAAGGCCAAGGGCTTCCGGACTCTGGCGAAGGTCTCGGCCTAAACACCCTAACCCACTTACACAAATGGCCCTGTCGAAAGACCGGGCCATTTGTTTATGACCTACAGATCAGAGGTTTTAGTGTCTGCGTCGTGCGGTCGTCTTGGCAACAACTTTCGCTGCTCCGTTCGCGCTTTTTGCGCATATGTTGATAATCAAATAGTAGTCTTTTGGGGTCTGGAGTTCACTTTTTTGTTGCTTTTTGTGAAAGAAGTTATTGGGTTGTCATACTTAGAAACGGAGGCAGATATGTGGGCAGCGATCGCGGTGGTAATATGGATTTTGGGCTGTGCGGTGTGCTCTCTTTTCATCGACTTCCTCTGGAAAACGGCGCCTGATTTTGATATTGTCGAAGTTGCAGCAATTATTTCACTATGGCCTGTCTTCGTGTCGATGATAGTTCTCTTTGTTGTTGGAATTTCTCTGTTTGGGTGGTGGATCCTGTCAAAGCGAATGTTCCGGTATTTTGTACGTACATGTAGGGCCTTTGACTTGGGCGTCGATAATTAACATCATGAAAGTTTACTTGGACGATGAGAGGCCAACACCTTCCGGCTGGATCCGGGCTTACTGGCCCGAGGATGTTATCGAACTCCTGGAGTCGGGTCAAGTGGAAGAAATCAGCCTAGACCACGATTTGGGTGATGACGATCATGGAACTGGCTACGACGTAGTTCTGTGGATAGAAGAACAGGTTTTCATGAACGGGTTTGTCCCACCTGAAATGAACGTTCATTCTGCCAACAGCTCAGCCGCGGACAAGATGTGGTCTGGAATCAAGAGCATCGAGAGGATGCACCAGAGAAACTTGGGCAAACATGAGGGCATGAACCTCCTCCGTGAATTGATTTCTGAAACTATTAATCGCGTGTAATCCATCACAAAAAGTGGTATAATGATTAAGCGGGGCCACCTCAGGCGCCGATGGAGATTATAATGCACGCACCGCAGATTACCTGGTTTGTCGTAACTCTTCTTTGCGCTGGGCTGATCGCCACCAAACATGGAAAACCCTATGATGAAGACTATTCATTCGGTGCGCTAGCATTTGTCATCTCACTTCTGTGCGGGCTGTATTACTGGGGCGGCTTCTTTGAAACCTTTGGGGCACCACAGGCAATCGCAGTTGGTGTCTATTCCCTTCTCGCTGGAATCTACCTTGCCAAGAACGGAGATCCACGACTAGGGAAATACAACATCTTCACTTCGCTGGTGTCCAAAGCCGGTTGGGCTGGTCTTCTCTACTGGGGTGGATTCTTCGGGTAAGGAGTTCACATGCCTAGCAAAGATACAGCAAGACAATCGTGGAAACACAATATTCCCAAATTCAAACCAACCGACATGGTCAACGTTTTCAACTTTGAAGCTGACTCAATCAATCTTGCGCCCAGCGAGTGTTTTTCATACGCAGATTGTAAGAATTGCCCGGGACACAAAGGGAGCAGATGCACGCTGTCGGGGCCGAACGTTTCAAAAGATGACATTATAACAGTCATTGATTGTCGAGATGGTAGTGAAGATATGTTCCAATTGGCACTATTGATGACCCCTGCCGGCGTATTGGGTTCTTTCGACATCCAGATGCTTGATTTTGTTCCGGAAATGAATCCAGAAGAGGAGAAGACCAAATGAAAACGATCACAACGTGGAAAGTCAGCTGGCCGATGGACGACAAAGGCCTCAAGCAAAAAGACGTCTATGTCAAAAGCGAAACTGATGCCAAGGTCGTCTGCACATGGCCCATGGGCTATTGTGGATATGCTGGAAATTACGAGTCACACACCATCTATGTGGCCGAAGACTTCGAGGATGTCAAAAAATTGTTGGAGATGAAGTTCGTCTGATATTTAGCTGATGGAGCTTTCCATTATGCACATTCGTCAACTCATTCGTGAAATCCTGTTGGAGGACTTTGAGTCCTGGAAGGAAGCCATGAAGACTGGGCCGGCATACATCGATATTCAAACATCTGACATGCCAAACAAAGACCGTGCACGACAACCACGAGAAGTTAAGCGCACCTGGAATCAACACGCAGATCATTCATTTTTTGACTCCCTCATAAAGGTTCACTGGCTCAGTGAGTATCTCATTGGTTTGCGACTAAAGGATCCAGTCAAAATGATCAAAAGTATTGTTGGTACATCCGGAAAGGATGAAATATCAACAATGGGTTACTTGGCCAACACCATGGTGAAGTCAGGTTGGGGAGAATATGGCGTCATAATTTCAGGCCGAGTTACACTGGCTGCTAATGACATGGATGATCTAATGACAGGTGAACATCCCGGAAGCTACGCGCCGGCTCGAAAAAAATGGAAATCGTCAGGTCTTCCGAGGCGCCCATCATCTTTCCAACCTTACATGGCTTCAAATTACATTCTGGACAGCGATTCCTTTGACGAGTATGAACAGGATCACAATGAACTGGTTGTAGATAACTGGAAAGCAACCGGGTTTGTCGTTCCTTATGAAATCAACCGAGCACATAGCGATTTGACAGCACGCGACAGGCAAATTTTGAAGGCGATGAAAACCATCGGACTTCCGATCTATGACAACAAAATGGCCCCAGTGGATCTCAATATCGTTTTGGGAGACTACCAGTGAAATCATCTAAACACCTACAACAATTTGTGGAGCATGTGATTATGGAACAAGAGCAACGACCATTGTATACTGCACTCGTGGTGGACGCCCTGGGCGCAATGAAAATGCGCAGGGTGATACAGGAACAAAATCTCGATCGTGGACTTGATGGATGGCTGTCTTCAAATATTCATCCAGCACATGGTAACCAACAACTCAATCACCACATGACCATCACACCTGGTGCCTTGAAGCCGGCGAACCCGCTCAGGCTTCGACTTGGACAGGATGTGACACTTCATGTTGTCGGATGGGGCTATGATACGAAGCTCGGTGTCGCCGCTTGGCAGATCGATACTGTGTCTGGTTTCCCAACCAAGACTGGTGTACCCCATGTGACAGCAATGCTGGAAAATGACTCTGTCAAGCCGTTCAAAGCAGCGAAAATCAAGAATTGGAAAAAACTTCCTGAGTCGTTCGCAGTCAGGGGAACATTTCAAGAGGTTTTCCCACGGGAAAGATAGTTAAAGACAGCAGGAGAGACTGTGAAGATCACAAAGAAACAACTCAAAAACATTGTTGAGCAGGCCATGAGGCCTGCAGGTCGGCCAATCTATGAGATCGCCGAAGAAATCTACCAAGCCTGGCCCAAAGTCAATCCTCATGCACAACCATATCTGGATGCGATGCAATCTTTGGAAACTGTCAATGACAAGTACGGGATGGAGGACGGGGGCCAGCATCGTGGAATATTTTCTGGTCAACGCAGGATCATTTCGAGGACCGGATGCCAAGAGAATCAAGTCCGAGCTACGAAAAATGACAAAGGGATTTTGGAAATAACATGAAAATCACGAAAATTAAGAAGAACAGCGGAATTCCAGGTGAGGTTGACTTGTCTGATATGATGAAAGATTCTGTTGCAACCGGTGCATTCGAGAACAGAGAATACTAAACAATGAGTAATATTCTACGAAAATATGTCAGACACATTTTGACCGAGGAGATTATCTCAGTTAAGCGAGAAGATGGCAGCGAAGAAATTTGGGATGCAGAAGAAAGAGATGGTCAACTAGTCGGAAAAAAGAAAGCTGTCAGTGGCGGCGGCGATTTAGGTGAAGAGCGATTGACCACAGCATGGAAAATGGCTAAAGCCCATACAGACGGTTCAAGCAACGGTGCAATCTACAGAAAAATCAAAGAAATTGAAGAAATGAAAGGCTCAGGCGGCATAAGACAAGAATGGCCGGGAATTGATTGGGCACTGATACTTCTGAATAACGAAAAGTTTGGGTGGCTCGACACACTAAAATGGAAACCCAAAGGCAGCAACCCGGGTTCTGGCAAAGGTGAAGCCACGATGGCACTTGCCTTTAATTCATACGAAACCGACAAAGAACCTGATTTTTGGACCGGGCCGAACATGCCAACATATTCTATCAAGTATTTTGGTAATGGCAGTGGCGGCGTGATGAACGCCGGATCGATGGGTCCGGATGTGTATGAAGCCCTGGTTTTGTTTGCAAAAAGCCTTAGATTTGAAGAGTTGTTAGGAAAGGAAGTCACAACTGAGAGTGTTGTTGCCCTGTTTGGCGAGGCAGCCAATGAAACGACTGGAGCAAAATCATTTGGAACTCCGGCAATGCGGGCCTGGTTAGAAAAAATGACAGCCGAGTCGCCTCTTGAGTTCAATCAAAAAGATGAGATTTTGATCTCAATTGAGAAACTCAAAGAAGTGCTAATCACAGACCATGGCGCTGTCGGGATCATTGCTTTTACCGATAGCAAAGTGACGTTTATTGACGATGGCGACATTAGCAATATTCAAATTAACACAATTAGGTCTGATCGTGGTCGAATTGGATTTAAGCTTCGCGGCGACAGCCCCGGGTTTGCTGGAGTTGTTGGTGCCAAGGAAACATCATGAACCTAGAATTGGGTTGAAGGCATACTTATATTGAATCGACCTTCCCGCTGTGTCTGTTCCGACAAGGGTGGCGGATCAGATAGAAGCCGCTCAGGAGTCACTATGAAAGTCGACATGAGGCAAATCACTAAAGAATTCTTTGATGGTTCGGTATCTACCTCCTTACCTGCTGAAAAAGAATTCAGAGAGCGATTGTTGCATACACCACTAGCATATCAGATGACGCTGAATGAGGCTATGCTTAACGAGGGATTTACAAAAGATCTGTTAAAAGATGCTATCCAGTATCTTGCGTCTTCCGGCGCTGAGTACGGAATAGGCGGAATAACTCTGCCGGCAGCTGGTGCTGGAATAGCAATAGGCCCAGCGGTCGAAACCATGGTCGATAGCGCATTTGCGGCAGAAGAAATAGCATCCACAATTGGAGCTGTTTCTGATTTTGGGTCCAAAATGGCAGAATTCTCCCCTCTGTGGGATGAAGCCGTGAATGCATGGACCGGTGATGTGGAGAGTTATTATAAACAGCTGGTTGTAATCATCCGGAAAGGACTAGAGCTTTTAGGAGCGCAAGCGGGTAGCACTGTTGAGGCCCTTGCTGATAAGCTCAAAATTGGTGTCGAAAAAATTATATCGAGCATGATCAATGCTTTAGAGCAAGGTATTAAGTTGATCATACCCGATGCGACTCTGGGTTTAGCTGCAGCCAAGGGATTTGAGCAAGTGATGAATGTTCTGGCTGAAAATTCTTATACTTTGACGGCAGCGGTCATTTCGAAAATCAAGATACTGAAGGATTTCATCCAAGATCCTTCAGTGGCGATCGCTTTCTTCGAAGATGTGTTCAAGCAAGTCATTGAACTAATACGGAAAGCTGCTGTAAAAGTTCAGGATTTGGGCTGGGCGGGAATGTTGGCGCTGACGGCAACTGCGGGTCCTGTGGCCACATTAGTTTTCAAGAAGTTCGGGCCGGATGGGCTCAAAAAGGCGGGCGACCTAATTGAAGAAAAACTCCCTTCAGTCATGGAAGTGATTGAACAGGTTCTAACCATTATGGTCCCTACAGCACTTACAGCGTTGGGTGTATTTCAGGTCTTGATGTCCGAAGATTACAAAAAAGAAGCAACAGCTGGTGGAGATGTCAACGTTGGCATCACAGAAGAAGGTGTGCAATGGGTTACGCCGGCAATGTTACAATACATGATCAGAGAGGGGTTATCATGAAAATCACAAAAAGACAGCTAAGACAAACAGTTCGAAAGCTAATCAGAGAACAAGCAAGCAGCGAATACAAAACAGAGCTGGACTACCAAGATACCCCGCGTGGGATGCGAGATCATGTATCACTTGGCACCGACCTGGCAGTAGGTGATCAGGCCATTTGGGATGGTGAATACCATGGCACCATCATTGCGGTTGAGCCTGACGAAGGATATGGTGTCGAAGTCAAGTTTGAGTTTATCGATCCGGATGATGGAGAGACGTATTCTGAACTGCTCTCCGTTGACTCGGAAGACATTCAAAAAGCGTGAGGAGTGACATCGCCATAGGTGATTCAAATGAAAGCAGAAAAAGTGCTAGAGACATGGCTTAAGTTATCAGGCCTTTTGACAGAAGATATGTCATACGCAGAAGGTCAAGTTCTTGATAAGTTGAATTCCATGGCCGGGCCTCGGGGTCTTCCTGTCACTCATGAAACACCGGCAGAAAACATTGACAGCATCAAAAGTATGGGAACTGTTGAAGGCACATACGGGGTCTTCTTTTCCATTGGTCATCTTGAAAAACCTTTGTTTGTTACTGGCCCGGGATACATGATTCATGGATATCTTCCTAGGTTTATGCTTAATTCCGGGTATATTCACCCTGATATGATCTATGCACCTGGAGGTCGTGATAGAGATGATATGTTGATGGGTGATGAAGAGGATTTTTGGGAAGTAATGTGGAACGAAACACGAGGTAATCTTGATGGGGCACTTCTTAGTAGCAATTTAGATGACTGGCCACAAAAATATTGGGAAGCCATAGTTCCAAACGGTCTCTAGGCACAAGATACTTAGTTGTGTACCAAGCGAGGGAATAGATGGCGACGACAATATCAGATGCAACTCTAACAGTAACCGTTAACGAAGACATCAAACTAAATGGGCAACAAGCTGGAAGCAAGGTTGTTCAAAAAATATCTGGCATCAACGAAGCTTCGCGCCGTATTATGACAGTTCCGGCGACTGAAACTTCAATTTTGACACTTGGGACGGCAGCATCATCCGGTGGATATGTCACATCTAAGATCCAGTACATTCGAGTCTCAAACCTAGATGACACCAACTTTGTCAGGCTTTCTTTTCTGTCCGGATCCGGGGCGGCCTCAAATCGATATGATGTGAAATTGCCTGCCAAGAGAACAGCCATTTTTACCAGTGCTGCAGTGTCTGGATCTAACGTGGGTTCAACATTCAATGTGTTTTCCAATTTTGATACCATGAAAGCTGCAGCAGATACCGCTGTTGTGGATATTGAACTCTTTGTGGCGAGCAAATAATGACAAACCTTTTGCGGCGTGTCATTTCTGAAGTTTTATCTGACAGCATTGATTATCACGTTGCGCCAACATTTGCCAGAAGAAGCATCCGGAAACTTGGATTAGATCCGTCTCGTGCAGATGCCAACTTCTCTACAGGTGAAGATCGTGTATTTGTGTTTCGTGACAAAGATGAAGCAAAATGGTATGCAAACTATCAAAGTGACAATGAAGAAGGCGTGCGGTTTGATATTTGGGAAGTTGACACATCTGGTCTTAGACTTTATGATGATGATTCAATGTTTTCTCCGGGTGCTGAGGGTGAGACTAGTGCAGCATGGACACCTCAAAAAATTGGTAGAAGAAGGGTAAAACTCTATCAGGCAGCACCGGTGAACGAGGCGATCGGTCGAAACATGCACACAACTGATACGACACCCAATACATGGGACTCATTTCAGGATTTTGAAGTTAATTACTATCCACAAGCAGACGGATTTCACCTGATGGACGTGTCATTCAAGGGTAAGAAGTTAGGCCCAACACGTCGATTCAATTCTCAATCTGAGGCTCAACATCAGGCTCGAATGATTATTGATCAATATCGAGTCCAAGTAATGAACTCCAAAACTTAGCCCACAGTTGATCACCGGTGTAAACCACACACCTGCTTACTAAAATTAGAATTGGTAGTCTAGATCGAATATTCGATCACAAGCACAGGAACCCAAGACTAATGAAAATCGCAGACAAAATAGGCGTTCTGTTCGGACCACTAGATGTAGTAACAATCGAACGAGACTTTGAAGCATTAATAGACAAAAATGCCGAGCCAGATGTTCTTGATGAGTGTTTGGATTATGCAGAGGACGTGCTAGGGGTTGGAGAGTTTTCTAATAGGAACCCATCCTGGTGGCAAACGTTTATGAACCAGGAAGTCGAACTAGGTTCAAAAGAATGGCGTGATGGAATTTCAAATCTGTTGAGATTGACTTCAACTCATAAAATTAGTGCGCTAGACAACGATCGAAATCATCTTAAAATGGGCATTAAGCTGGAAGTTCTAGCAGTCAATGCAAAACAATTGCCGGAAACGGTATTTAATGGAGCAAAATGCGTATCAGTTCAAACAGTGTTCGGGGTCGTTCCTTTGGTGGAGTGTCCAGACGATACCGACTAGAAAGCGAAAAAGAGCAAGAACGACAAGAGATTCATGAATCGATTATGATGTCCGAAGGTAAAGACAAACCTGCTGGTATTGAAGTTGAAGAAAATCATGTCTACTTCTACTGTCCGGTTCTTGAAAGAGAAGCTCTCGAGCTAGTTAGGATTTTGAGAAGGTTGGATATTGAAATGAGCTATCTGGCCAACCGGATTGGGCTTGAAAAAAATCCTCCCATCCATCTTCACATTTATAGCCCGGGCGGAGATATTTTTGCAGGCCTCAGCATCTGCGATGTTATTACTAAGTGCAGCACAGATGTTTACACATACATTGAGGGATCCGCTGCCTCTGCAGCGACAATGATTAGCTGTTGTGGGAAAAAGCGATTCATCACTCAGAACTCTTTCATGCTAATTCATCAACCACAAATCATGTGGGCCGGGAAGCATGATGAATTCATCGATGAGATCGAGAATCAAAAAATCATTTATGCCACTGTCAAACAGATCTATCTGGATCGAACCAAAATGGATGAGGAACAACTGGATGAAATGTTGAAACATGAACTCTGGCTTCCGTCGAAAAAATGTCTTGAACTAGGTCTTGTTGACGAGATCTGCTAACTTAGGAGGCGTAATGCCCAAGCATGACTGGAAATCTTTTTTCCCATATTCCACCATTCGACCCGGACAAAAGGAGGCGATCGATCAAATACTCGATGCTTTTGAAGGCGGAAAACGAAAGTTCGTCCTAGACGCTGGAACAGGAGTTGGCAAATCTGCTATTGCTGTTACAGTGGCTCGATATCTTAATCATCATGAAAAGTCATGTGAAGATTTCAAAAAAGGGTGCAACATTCTAACAACACAGAAGCTGCTTCAGGAGCAGTATCATCGGGATTATCCAGAGATCAACTCTCTCAAATCTTCCGCGAACTACTCTTGCGGGTTTCACAAAAAGATCTCTTGCAATGATTCTCGAAAACTATTGCAACAGGAGCAAAAAGGGACACCATTTTGGAGAAAGTGTACCACCAGCTGTGTTTACAAAGCAGCCAAGGAAAAATACATCGCTGATCCACTTGGGGTAACTAACTTTTCCTACTTTTTGACTGAGACGCGATACTCAGGAAAGATTCCCAAAAAGACCTTACTTGTCATTGATGAGGCACATAATGCCCCAGATGAGCTCAGTAAGTTTATTGAGGTAACCTTTTCAGATCGATTTGCCAAGTCATTTGTGGGTGTGAAGCTCCCGGACAGGATTACTCCAGCAATGTTTGTTAAATGGATCTCCACAGACTATTACCCAGCACTCGAAAAGAAGATCAAATCCTTTAAGTCAGGTCTTAACAAGTTCAAGTCGATCAAGTCTCGAATGGAGGGAGGTGAGTTTTCCAAAATCTCTCGGCAGTTGGAAATTCTCACCGGTCATGAAAAGAAGGTCTTGACTTTCCTTACTCTATACGACAAGAACAACTGGTTGATGTCGGAGATTCCCGCAGAAGAAAGATCAGGTCGAAAAGTTGAATTCAAACCCATTGATGTGGCCCCTTACGCCGAAGATTATCTGCTCAAAATGGGAAAATTTGTATTGATGATGTCTGCGACAATTGTTGATTCGAATCGATTCGGCGAACTATGCGGACTCAGTGACTTTGGATCACTTATTATTCCTTGCCCATTTCCTCTATCAAATCGGCCTATCATCTACAGCGGAATTGGAAAAATGTCGGCTCGAGAAATTGATGCAACACTTCCAAAATTGGCGGTGGCTGTGGAGGCAATTCTAAAAGAGCACAAAAACGACAAGGGAATTATTCACTGTCGTTCTTACAAAATTGCCTGGTATCTCAAACGCGCGCTTCGAAACAATCGTCTCTTGATTCATGACAGCTCCAATCGAGATGACGTATTGCAGAAACACATCAAGTCAAAAAAGCCAACCGTTTTGTTGACGCCTTCAATGACCGAGGGTGTCGATCTAAAAGAAGATCTCAGTCGATTTCAGATTCTTTGTAAGGTTCCATTCCCATATCTTGGTGACAAACTAACACGTAAGAAAATGAACAAATGGGACTGGTGGTACGATCTTCAAACAGCCAAGGCAGTTATCCAATCAACAGGAAGATCAGTCAGAAGTGAAACTGATACTGCAGTGACCTACATTCTGGACAGTTCATGGGAGCGGTTCTTTGACAAAAACCAGAGCCTGTTCGGGCCAGAGTTTCTTTAGCCAGCATTTTTTGATATAATTTTCCTGGATACTTAATTGCAGGAGAGTTATGTCAGTTTTTTCTCATCACAAAACATCTGCTGATCGATCGGCGTCTGATCGCAGGCGTCATAAGCGAAAGATCGACAAAGCTATTCGTGAAGGTATCCATGACATTGTTGCCGACGAAAGCATCATTGGTCAAGATGGAAAGAAAAAGTTCAGAATCCCAGTTCGCGGAATCAAGGAGTATCGATTCGTCTACGGAAGCAATGAGAAAAACAAAAAAGTAGGCTCAGCACCTGGCAAGGATATTCGCAGAGATCAAATCGTTAAAGAGAAACCAAGAAGCGGAAAGCGCGGAGACAAGGCAGGAAACAAGCCAGGTGAAGAATATTATGAGGTTGAAATTACGTTAGATGAATTGGCACAATATCTCTTTGCAGATCTTGAGCTGCCAGACCTTGAAAAGAAAGCGCTAGTCAAAGTTAAGTCAGAAAAACTTCAGAGATCCGGATATCGGCCACAAGGAATTCAGCCACGCCTTGATAAGAAAAAATCTGCCATCAATAGGATTAAACGACTCAAGTCTCAACAAAGAGATGAGAACAATGAAGAAGATGAAAAACTAGAAGGTTCATTTCATGATGATGACCTAACGTATCGTCATTATAAGCATAAGGTGAAAGAAAGCACCAATGCGGTTATCATGATGATGATGGATGTGTCAGGATCAATGTCCCAAAACAAAAAATTCTTGGCTCGTAGTTTTTTCTTCCTTCTCTATCAATTCATTCGAACCAAATACGACAATGTTGAAATTGTTTTCATTGCTCATGATGCAGCTGCCAAAGAAGTAAGTGAGGAACAATTTTTCTCAAGGGTAGCTTCTGGAGGAACTGTTGTGTCATCTGCTTACAATCTTGCACTGGAAGTAGCTGAGCAGAGATTTCATCCATCATTGTGGAATGTGTACGCTTTTCACTGCTCTGATGGAGATAATTTCGGGTTCGATACAAATGACATGTTGTTAGCTGCCAACAAACTTAGAGATATTTGTCAACTCTTTGGTTACTGCGAAATTATACCAACTGATGAACCGTCATGGGGAAGTGATGACAGGCTTTCGATTCATCTGGCCCAGTTGAATTCTAGAAAAATGAAAACCGTGGAGATTAAAGAAAAGTCAGATGTTTGGAGCGCCTTCAAAATAATGTTTGGTAGCTATCGAGGTGAAGTATGATCTGGTCAATTGATGATCTAAGAACTTGGGATGAAAAGATCAAAAAGATCGCGGTCGGGTATGGCTTGGACTGGTATCCCATCAATTATGAGATTTGTGATTACTACTCCATGATAGGGCACATGGCATATCATGGTATGCCCACACATTACGATCACTGGTCATACGGAAAAGCATTTGAAAGAACACATCAGGCCTACAATGCCGGGGTCGAAGGTCTTCCTTATGAACTTATCATCAATTCTGACCCGTCTATTGCCTATCTCATGCGTGAGAATCCTCTCTATTTGCAAATTCTAATCATGGCTCACTGCGTTGGCCATAGTGACTTCTTTAAGAATAATCGTATGTTCAAAAATACTCGCGCGGATTCTGTCATTGGACGATTTCGGGCGGCTAAGAAGAGAATTCAAGAGTATGTCGAAGATCCATGGATCGGGATCGACTCGGTTGAAGAAGTAATTGACGCATGCCACGCACTTCAGTTCCAGATTAATCGAGATGGGTCTGAGAGGCGAACTCACAAAGAGTTGGTGGAGTATTACAAAGAACTAGCAGAAAGGGACTATGAGGGGCGGTATGTCATTTATGATATCGATGCAATTCCCCTTGAGCCGGATTCTGACATTATGGGTTTCATATCTGAACACGGGAAAATGAAGGACTGGAAACGTGACATCATTGAGATTTGTCGCGATGAAGCCTATTATTTCATGCCACAAATTCAGACGAAGATCATGAACGAGGGATGGGCATCATTTTGGCATTACACGATTTGCCATGATCTGGAGTTTGATGACAAACATCACCTTCCGTTTCTTAAGATGCACAATGCTGTTATTCGTCCCCATCTTGGTGGACTTAATCCATATCATCTAGGGTTTGTAATCTTTCAAGACATCAAGAAGCGACTTGGCCTCGAAGAATGCTTTATTGCGCGAGAATCTCTAAACGATGTATCGTTTATTCGTCAGTATCTGACAGAAGAGCTAGCCATGGAGCTGGGTCTTTTCAGCTGGAGCGAGAAAAAGAGAAACTGGACAATTGATGAGATTTCTGACGTGGACGGGTGGAAGAAGGTTCGAAATTCTCTATGTGGCACAGTGGGAGATTCTAGCATGCCAGTTATCAAGGTCGAGAGACTTGAAGATGATGGAAAACTAATTCTTCATCACGAACACGACGGTCGAGATCTAATTTTGGACTATTCTGACAAAACAGTTGAGCATGCTCAAGTTCTTTGGGGATCAGATGTTTCTCTTCACACATTTGTTGAGGGTGACCCATGGGAAATCTGACATTTATCTTTCTGGTAGACAACTTATAGTAAAGAAATAAGCGGGAGTACAAATGAGTATCAATAGCCTTTTGAAGGTGATCAAAGATCAGAGAAAAGAAAACAGCAAAAAGACGAAATTTTCTGGAACGTTTTCTGATTATCTGAGCTTGGTTGAAAAGGACCCAGGTCTTGTCAAGTCTGCGCACCGGCGGCTTTATGAGGCACTGGTAGAGGTTGGCGTTGAAAGAATGCCAGATAGCAATCCCAGAAAAAGTCGGATCTTTGACAATGACTCAATCAATGTTTACAAGTACTTTGAAAAGCATTTTTTCGGAATGGAGAGAGTTCTTGAAAACCTCATGTCATTTTTGCATTCTGCCGCTCACAAAGGTGAAGAATCGAGGCAAGTTTTGCTATTGATGGGGCCAGTTGGTGCAGGAAAATCTGCGCTTATCGAGCATGTCAAGCATGCACTTGATGGTAAAGAATATTATCATCTCAAGGGAGATCCTCATCGAGGGGAACCGCTGCAACTGGTTCCTCGTGGTCTCCGAGAGACGTTTGAAGAAGCCCTGAGTGTTCGAATTGAAGGAGACATTAGCCCTGTTGCTCGTCATATACTCTTGCAAGAACTGGATGGACAGTATGAGGAATTTGACATCACACAGACAACATTTTCACAGCGGGGTCGCCGAGGAATCGCTTCGGTGCCTCCCATGGATGCCAACAGCCAAGACGTTGGAGTTTTAATCGGCTCAGTGGACATCTCTAAGCTTGACAAGTACCCAGAGGATGATCCACGAGTCCTATCCTTGAATGGCGCTTTCAACGTAGGGAACAGAGGTATTGTAGAGTTGGTTGAGGTATTCAAAAATGAAATTGAGTTCCTACATACAATCATTACTGCAACACAGGAAAAGAGAATTCCATCACCTGGAAAAAGTGATATGCTTCACTTTGATGGCGTCATCGTGGCACACTGCAATGAGGCAGAATGGAATCGTTTTCAATCTGAGCATACAAACGAAGCAATTCTTGACCGGGTCGTGAAAATTGATGTTCCGTACTGCCTGGAGCTTGATCAGGAAGTGAAGATCTACAAGAAGATGCTTGCACTCTCAGATTTTGATGCACATATTGCTCCTCATACCTTGCGGGTTGCATCAATGTTCAGTATCATGTCCAGACTTAAACCGAGTGCTAAATGTGATCCTGTTACCAAGATGAAAATCTACAACGGGGAGGAAGTGGTTGAAAAGGGAAGGGTCAAGAAAATCGACCTAAAGGATTTGAAAGATGAAGCCCGGCGAGAAGGAATGAGCGGAATCTCTACACGATTTATCACCAAGGCAATCGACCAAGCCCTTGTTCGTAGTGACAGTAACATGATCACTCCTGTTTCACTAATGGAATCATTGACACAGTGCATTAGGGAGCAAATCTCTGATGAGGAGTTCAAAAACAAATGTCTCGAGCTGGTTCAAAAGATTGTTCGTGAAGAGTATCTTAGAATCCTGGACACCGAGATTGCCAAAGCATTCATTTCTGCCTATGAAGAGCAAGCTCAAGCTTTGTTTGATAGCTACTTGGACAATGCAGAAGCTTTTACGACACATCAGAAAATGAAGGACCGGCTGACCAAAGAAGAGAGAAAACCGGACGAGAAGTTCATGACATCCATCGAAGAGCAAATTGGTATAACCGGAAGTGCAAAAGATGGATTCAGGAGTGATGTTACTGCTTACATGTTTGCCAAGATGCGTCGCGGAGAAATTGTTGACTTCAAAACATATGAACCTCTAAAAGAAGCCATTGAATCGTATCTTATCAATTCAGTTCGTGATATCTCTCGAATCGTGACCAAGTCAAAAACACGTGACAAGGATCAACAGAAAAAGTACAGCGAAATGGTTCGTGTAATGATCGAGCAGTATGGTTATAATGAAGATAGTGCAGAGGAGATTTTGTCCTATGCATCTAACAATCTTTGGAGAGATAGCTAATGGGTCGGGCATCTGAGGTTCTTATCGCTTGTGGGTCATATTTTGTAATTCAGGGCAACAACTACGGTTATGCCTTGATGACTTTGGGTGTATTTAGCGCAATCGTAAGATTTGGTGTTGAACTAACACGAACAAAAATCAAAGATGACATTTTTTCGTCGATTCATGAAATCCTCAAGGGCATGACAGTTATCACACGACGATTAAATTCTGGGCAATTACATGCAAAAACCGAGCCGACAGTCCACTAGCAGTCACCTAAATCGTCGCCAAATCGATCTGGTTATTCGTTCTGCAAAAAAAGAGTTGTCCGAAATTTGTGACAACTTGTTGTCCGGCAATGTGACATTCAATTACGAAAATAAGATCTGCACTGGATCCCCACTTGACTTTCACAGATGTTTGTCAGAATGGGACCAGAGGTCTTCAATTAGCTTCGCCATAAGGAACATCATACTAAGCAGTTTCTATTCAACAGACGTACATCAGGGTGGCTCTGGCTTTATCTCTTGCCTCGTCTGGACAGGGTTATCTACACCGTTGGGCTTCGAGAAGCCAAAAAGATCCGGATCAAACGTAAGTGAGGTTGATCGAGTCATTAGTTCATGGTCTCGGGGCGGGCTGTCACATTCCATTGCTAAGAAGCTAATTCGCCTAGGGGTGTGTGGAACTTCTGTCAACTTTGAAGAAGGAAAACAATACCCAACCATGGTTAGCTCAATTCGAGGCAAAAAAATCAAAGGATCTGTTGATCCTCTGTTTTCCTCTCGCGTTTCAATACCGACTAATGAGTCAGGATACTATGTGGTAGCCATCGACGGGATTGTAGAAAGTATATCCCAGATTCATCGAATTCTAGAGAATTCAAATAACCAAAATGTTGTCATCTTTGCTCGTGGTTTTTTGCCAGATGTCTCAAATACCTTAGCTGAGAACTGGATCAAGGGCAACCTAAAAGCTGTCCCGTTTTCAGTTACAAACTGGGGAGTTGATAGCTTTTTGAATCTTGAGAAAGTTGGATTTGAGTGTGTGTCCAATGAAACAGGCGGGGAAATTCGAAATGCGAAATTGCAAAATCTAATCAGAATTCAAATACTGGATGGAAAAGCTGTGTATCAAGATCAAGCAGGGGCCGCAGCCAATCTAAGAGTTTCGTTTGGAAAAGATTTGGGTGGGCTCAAAGGCATCTCAATCGATCGTACAAAAACTCTTGTTGCCCTATCTCGATTTGCATCCAGATCCGGAGTAACTAAGCTAGTCACACAGAGGGGTAATATTTATGTTCCGATTTCGTCTCTTGATGTGGGATTACGTGCCGAAGAAAGCCTGCGCAATATTTTACAAAATTTGGGCTGTGTTATCACATCTAATAGTGAAGCGAAGGAAAGCACCTCGAAGGAAGAAAGCAAAAATGTCAAAAAGAAACGTATCGGAAGGCGCCGTTTGTAGATCAGTCATTGATAGACACGACGTTATGAAAAATCAAATTATTGTAGCTGTTAGGGAGGCTTTGGGAACTGAGGTTCTGGAAGACCAGCATGTTCTTGTTGCGAAGTCGATCAAAAAGATTATCCAGTTTCACACTGGCGGTCTTGTAACTGACATTTCAAATGAGTTTTCTAAGAAATGACATCAGGGTACAAACACCTAGTTGAGTGTCATTGTGTCTTGCCACAGTTTCGAAATAGAGAAAAGACGTTGTATCACAAGTTCACGGTCTTTTCCTTAGTTGATGAGTCAGACACAGTTGTCACATCATTGTCGCAATGCAATAATTGCGGGACAATTCACAAAGTGTTTGATATTTGCAAGTCAGAAATTTTGAGTGGAAAAGATGAGTCTAGAGCTGTGGAGAAAAAAGAGGATGTGATGCTTTCTCTTCCTTCATCTCTGTCAGAGCTTTTTGCTAGCTATGGTCTTGATCTGCCAGATTATCAAATGGCCCGGTTTATTCTGGAAAACAAAAAGTGGAATGATACAATTGTTTTGACATCTGAGTCTGCTTCTGGAAATTGCGAAGGGAAAATTCTTCGATTCATATCCGCGGATAAGTTTCGAGTGGAACCATTTTCTCGACAAGAGACAGTTACATGACACCCACCAAACCCGAACTAAGCCATCATGAGAAAAACCTTGCGATTCAGAAGGTCAAGGCTAGGGAGATCGTCAACGAGATTGTCCAGTTTGGTGTAACTCACAGTCAAATCCTTTACATTATACGTCTTCTGTCCCTAGAATTAGAAGACGTGAACCTGATGCATGCTTTGACTGATATCATCAATCAGAGCGGTCAGATTAGCGCAGAGGGAACATCAAGTGAAAATTCACCCTCTGAAAAAACAAAAATATACACTTAGGAGTTATGGTAATGAGTACAAACAATATTCTTGATTCTTGGAACGAAGTTAAGGCACTGATCGATCAAGCTGAGGTCGATGTTCTGAAAAATGCTAATGGAAATTCTGCGGCTGGCGTACGAGCACGAAGAGCACTTCGTCTTCTAAAAGGAAAGACATCGGCTCTCGTCAAGCTAACAATCGCCGAAGAGAAGAGCCGAAAAGCTGACGGTTGATCCGATCTAACAATTCAAATAAACCTGGAACCTCTTTGGTTCCTGTGTTTATTTAAGCTTTTCAAGTTCGGGGGACCTTCTAAGTTTTTCAAGGATCGTCTTTTCAATCTGGCAAATTCTCATCCGAGTCAGACCTAATTTGTCACCAATTTCTTGTAGCGAGCTTTCTCTCATGCATTTTTTGATGGAGGGAAGCTTCGTTCTCTTTTCATTTTTTTTCATTCCTGTTGTCCTACTTAGAATGATTATGATAATGGAGGCTTGATTTTTCAATGACTGAATCTGAGAAGAAAATTATTGTTCTTGATACTAGCGTTTTGCTCTATGACATGAAAGCCATCGAAAACTTTCCTGGATGCGACGTAATTCTTCCTCTCATCGTTCTAGATGAACTTGACCACTTCAAAGACAAGACTGGAATCTTGGGTGAAAGTGCAAGGTATGTCAATCGTCTGCTAGATGATCTTCGCGATGATGGTCCACTTCACGCTGGGGTCAAAATTGGAAATGAGGGTCAAACAATCACAATTCGATTGACATACCCAAATCTTCCAGATGATTTTCCACTTGATGTCAATGATAGCGACAATAGAATCTTGTTGGAAGCTCTAGAGATTCAAACTGCTCACAAAAATAGACAAATCATAGTCGTCTCCAAAGACATTAATTTGCGGGTCAAGGGTGACGCAGTTGGATTGACATCTGAGGACTACTATACTGATTATATCGACCTTCCGGAGGAGAACTGGGGAGGAGTTGTTTCGATGGAGCCCAAAGGTGATGAAATCAACCGGTTGTATCAGGAAAGATCAATAGCATTTGATAGCGACATGAGTCACAATACGTTTGTTGTCATGAAAGAGACACAGTCAAAACAATCAGTTTTGTGTGTTTGGGATGCATATGACTCAACACTCAGTTTGATTCCTGACAATGAGATCAAAACAGGAGGAACCACCAGTTTCTTTGCTAAAAACAAAGAGCAGAAATTTGCCATGTGGGCCTTGCTCAATGAGAAGATCCCTCTGCTATCCCTGACAGGCCTTGCTGGATCGGGCAAAACTTTCTTGAGCCTATTGTCAGGTATCGCGCAGGTTCAGCAAGGAAAATACGAGAGAATCGTCATTACTCGAAACATTCAACCGGTTGGAAAGGAAATGGGGTTCTTACCGGGTGATGCTAATGAGAAAATGCTTCCATGGATGGCGCCGGCCATGGACAACCTCAGGAATCATTTCAAGGATCGGAGTACGTTTGACATGATGCGTGTTAATGGCCTCATTGAGATCGCTCCAATGTCATTCATCCGAGGCCGGACTTTCACAAATTCTTTTATCATTCTGGATGAGGCACAAAACGCTAGCATTCATGAACTGAAAACCGTTATCACTCGGGTTGGTGAGGGCAGCAAAATTGTCTTGATGGGCGACACTGATCAGATTGATACACCGTACATCAATAAGAATACCAACGGCCTAAGCATTGTTGCAAAACGCATGAGGGAGTCTCTTCAAACGGCTCATGTTCACTTGCCGATAGGAATACGATCAAAAATTGCATCGGAGGCCAGTCTTTTGCTTTAATCTTCCTCTGTCGATATTTAGATCCAGAGGTGTGATTGATGGGAAGTCTAAGGGTCAGATTGATTGATAGAAACCGGTATTCAAAACGTTACCCTTTGATTCGTGCTCCCAAAAGGGTAACCTATTTGGGCAATCAGGATCTGGCTGTTGAAGTAGGATCGATCTTGTTCGAAAGCGCAGAGTCCGGAACCCTAACGTTTGAAATTCCATTTATCGATACTTCATATCAAGTTATTGTAAGCGCTCGTGACAATGGAGATTCGGGCGGAGCAGACGTTAATGTCTGGGTTGAAAATGTTTTGTCGACTAGCGTGACAGTTAGAAGCAGCTCACCTTTCACAGGATATGTTGATATATTTGCGGTGAAAGTCGGATGAGACTTTTCAACTTTACCATTACTGCCGGCAAAGTAACTATTGCAGATTTGACAGCCACGTCTCCAACTGCGTACTTGGTAGCATCAGGAATTGTTGGATCTGGTGTAACAGATCTCAATCGAAAAACAAGCAACCTGTACGCATTTGCCACACACGAAGGTGATAGTTCAGATGAGGACCCGTATGGAAATGCAAGGCTATATAACTTGAGCGTGGTGAATACAACA
>Ga0209756_1001091_pt1 | contig 25491 bp, 33 predicted proteins | sample ETNvirenome_6_85_FD_184071 | JGI IMG/M metagenome (GOLD analysis project Ga0209756, IMG submission 184071) | Marine viral communities from the Pacific Ocean - ETNP_6_85 (SPAdes) (version 3) | ecosystem: Environmental > Aquatic > Marine > Oceanic | place: Pacific Ocean | collected 2013-06-19 | reverse complement strand
CACGCTCAGCAAACTCTTCCCAATTTTTATCTGTGATTCTATTCATGCCGATGACTATCGTTTCCCAGATGAGAGCATTGGTGACCGGGTTCAGTTGGCGTTCGCCTTCCTCACCCTCCCAGCAGTACTCTCTCCAGTCCTTGATGTCCCCAACACCCCAGTCGAGTGACATGGTTCCTCCTCCAGTTGTTAATCATCATCCTCATCAGAAATGTGTATACTAATGTTATCGTATATATCTTGACACATTGCGAAGTAGGCTTGAGACTCTACAGTTTCACGCTCCCCTATCTGATCTAGGTCTGCATCATCATTGCGGCTAGCAAGGCATACAAACTTTGCTTTGTACGTGTGGATGATCCACTCATGCCCATCCACCCACTCATGCATGACATCATGCATGACATCATGTAGATCCCCGTCACGTTTATTAGCATCCTCGACTATCTCTTTTGCGAGGCTTCTAACTTCCTCGTAATATTCATTCCTGATATCGTTCAAGCTATGGTTGTCTAGATCATCCCAGCATTTACGTGACATCCATCCTCCTTTGCCTTTCCCTGCGGTACACGGATAGTTCATCCATGTAATACCCTTGGTTGCCTTCGGGATCGTCGCCATTGCGTGGGTGCCATGCCTCTACTGCCTTCATGCAGTCGAGTATTGCGTAGTGAAGCTCACTCCCGGTCATTTGACCGGCTCGCTTCTCCACTCTCTCCCAATTCAGTTGCTTCAGCATTCAAAATCCTATCATCAGCATCAGGCCACACTTAACGGTGGGCTTATTGCATTCCTCGCACCATCCACGGTCCTGATCCGGCTCCACGTCCGAGGTGTAGTCACACCCTTCGGTCATGCAGATACCTGGGATAACGGAGTCGAATGCGAAGGCTTCTAGGAATTCAGATTCCTTCATGCCCTCAGCATCGAGCAGGCTTTGTACCTTGCTCACCCCAGAACCTTGACGATCTTCCGATCCTTCACCACTACGGAGGCGTACCAACGGTGAGGCTTGGGGTAGTGCGGACCCTCGCAGCAATGGTAACCATCGTTGATGCTGGGGCCAAAAGGTCCCGGCTGGAAGCAGGCTACCGGCCCATTGCCGACAGCCTCCTTCAAAGCCTTCTTGGTCTTGAAGTTTTTAGTTGCGTACATGCGTACTCCTTCTGTTAGTCACTCATGCTAGCTACGTCATTCAGAAATTGCAACACTTCAGATGGCGTGCAATGTCCGCGAACGTCATCATGCGGGAACCAGCATTTCACATTGCAGAAGTCTCCGTCTGGATTCCTGCAAGCAATCTCAGCGTCGATGGAGAATCCTTCAACGTCATCCTTGCTACGGAAAGGTTCATGCAACGCATCACCTCTCCTACCGCAGTAGTTTCCGTACCCCCATTGCACGGATGCGGTGTAACCGTTATCGAAGGTGATCTGGAATCCCGGCCTGAAATTTACAGCCGAGAACATCGCCACCTTCGGGCGTTTTTCAGTCATGAATAGTATCTGTCTCCCTTCATCTCCAGGGAGCCGGGATTCTCCTCTACAACAGCGAAGAATCTGGTTTCCCCGTCAGGTTCCGGCAGGAAATCATCATCCAGCCCTCTGGCTTCAAGCCATTCGGTCTGTCTAAGGCAATGTTCACCATATGCCTTGCGTTCCTGCTTATTTTGCTCATCCGCCAGCAGTTTTACCTGCTCCAAGGCAGCTTCAGCCGCAATCTCTGCGGGATAGTGCTGGTATGCCACCAATGTGGTGTCTTCACCCCACCATCCACCTTCTTCAGGCCCCCCGTAGTATGGGTCTGACCTGTAGAGTGAGACGTAGCTGCCTTTGGCGGGCTGAGCTTCATCGCATACTGCGAAGAATGCTTCAGTCAGCATTCAGCCCCCTATCGTTGGCGCTTTGCCCACCTGTCGAAATTGGCATCCAAGTCAGCCTCAGATACCCCAAGCTTGAGAGCTTCAAGTGCCAGACGTACATCGTCCGACATTCTTGCGCTCTCGATAGTCACCTTCGGCCCCGAGAATTCAGGAGCAGGCTTCGACCGCTTCTGATTCCGGGTGAACCTAGGGTGCTTGTCAAGCATTTGCTTGAACGTCATGGTACTCATTGGTACCCCCTCATGTGGTGAAAAAGCCCCGTTCGGATTACCCCTGCTGGTGGGGCTAGGCCAGCCTTGATCCCGCCGATGGCCCGAGGGCGATGGGCGGGGCTACTTGGTGAAGACGTTGAGCCCCACCTTGATGCCGGTCGAGCCGATGGGCTGCGGACCGGCAGAGGTAGCCACGATCTGGGTCTTGCCGCTCTTGGACGGACCCATGCGCTTCGTGAGATCGAGCTTCAGGGTGAGGATGTCACCCTTCAGGTCAGCCTCTACGTTCTCGCCTAGTGAGAACTTCATGCTTATATACCCTTCATGTCATGCACCATTTAAGGGTGGTGCTTTCCCTGGAAATTGAGTCGCCCCACTACGGAGTCGAACCGTAGGTTTCCGCTCAAGCCTGCTCAACTGGCATCGTTGATCCGCCAGCCAGTAGCTAAGCTAGCCATGCTTAGCTTTAGCTTAGGCCCGGGATGGCTAGTCCTATGTGCCGAACTTGTATCTTTCGCCGTACACATATTTTGCGGTGTCTTTGCCCATTAGACGATGAGGCATAAAATGTATCGGGGTTAGTGCCGTGAGGTTCCACCCTTAACCCTAGTCTCGCGACACTCATTACCTGGGCTTCTTTCGGATGACCCCAGTATGCAAGGTGCGCCCCACCGGGATTGGCTACCCGGACTTCTCGCCCCCGCCCTCGCGCCCTTACTATCGGGAGCAAGTGTAGTCAGTACTCACCTTTGACAGGCAGGTGGTGACTAATCCCATCGCGGTTTAACACCAGATCCCGTTCTAGAATGATCTGGCATATGCCCGTCTGGCGGCGTCCTTATTAGACCATGGAGCGCATAAATCTAGCCCCTACAGCGGGGCTCTCTGAAATTGTTTTTAGTGCAGGCTACTGGATCTTTCCCACATCGGGGGCAGATCCACTTCTGCCTTTCGTATCGTTCTTGCATATGCTATTAACTCCGTATGTCTAGCAGTAGTGCAAAGAAGAAGAATCTGTCTACAAAAGAGCAAGCTTTTGCAGAAGCCATCGTAAGTGGCCGATATCCCACAACAGTTGAGGCTTATCGTAGTGTATACACCGTAGGGGAAAACACCCAGCCTAAGACCGTAAGGGATGCAGCGTCTAGAGTGCGGCTACGCCCCGGCGTCGATGCGGCCATCAATAGGATGAAGGCACGGCATGAAACGGAGCGTGCGAAGTCTGTTGTCGGCACACGCAACTACGTACTGCGGTCACTCCGAGAGGAAGCAGAAGGAGAGACCGAAGGTGCCACTGCTAGCTCCAGACTGAAAGCTATGGAGCTATTGGGTAAGAGCATCGGGCTGTTCTCTGATGTAGTCGAGACGAAAGCCCGGGAGCCAGAGAGCCAAGAAGAGATTGTGGCTACGCTGGAAGCGATTCTAAGGGGTGATAACGAAGGCTAGACGCAGGAGTGCCCGGGGAAACGGCAATCAAGCCTTCCCCAGGCACCCTACGTTTCTAACCTATGTAGTCGCCGTTTTTATTGCGGCGTATTACCCCCAACCTAGGCGCTTGGTAACTGCTACCAGTCGCAAGGGTATGCTTCTCTATTGGCCCAGCCCGCTTGAACCCCTTCAACCAGAAGGGATCTGAGGCTAGGTTGCTGTCAATGCGCTCGCGGAATTCTACTTTCCGACCGGAGTCCAGAGTCAAGTCTGACACTGGGCTAGGAATCGGGGAATGCTCGGGCAAGGATGCACGATACCGCTTCCACTTTTCCATAAGACGGTGATGCTTCCGTAGGGCACGCCTCCGGTCCTTTGCGTTCATGCGCAGAAGAGTCTGCACCTCACGCTCGGCTCCATCGGTTGCAGCTTTAACCTTTCGGCCTAGGCTGCCATCCCTGCGGCTGGCTTGGCCTGAGCGGATTAGTTCATTCCGCTTAGACTTCAGCGTCACCGGCTTCCGTTCGGAACGTTCCGCGCGCTTTGCGCGCTCACGTTCCACCATAGTTCGACTCTACTTTCGTGGCCCTATACCTAGGGCATAGTGTCTATGTATCTAACTTGTATATCAACCGTATTTCTACGGTATGAAGGCAGTCTAGCAAACGAGGGTAGGTTGTAAACCTTAAATCGACACAGAAACCATGTATTTTTAACTCAATGGTACGACCTATGGTTTTCTAGGGTGTTCCTGGGGTGACCCTGTCGTCCACGTTTCGTGGGGGTTTCACTACACCGGACCGCCCCTCCCCGAGGGGACTGTCGTCGGGGGGATTTCACCACACTCGATCCGCGTCCCCGGAGGGACCACGGTTGGGGGGAATTGGCCCCGGAGGTAATTCACCCCTCTCGCAAATGTGTCGGGGGGACCCCCCCCCTGAGACCGGGCCGTGGTCGCGGGCCGCATAACACTGTATTCCAGCCGAACGATTTGGGTCCCATACCCCACCCCCCTATACTTTTGTATTACACAATAAATATTATGTGTGGGATTTTTTTTGCATTTGATCTTGGATTTTGTGTATTATAATTTTATGAGTATTGATGGAGAGATTAGGAAGAACTTCAGATGGGAGCAGGGAGTGCAGTACACGTTAGATATTGGTGTAAGCCGGGAGCAGTTTAAGAAGGATCTTGAGGCTATGGAGAGGGACATGAGGAACCGGAGGCCTGTTCGATATATGGCTAATCGGATTAAGAGTGTATTTGACGATCCGTCAGATACGGGAACTGATGTATCCCACGCAGTGAAGTATCCCATGCAGACCGTGTACCCCTACGATAGAGATGAGGAATAGACGCTTGACAAGCTGTCAAGGGGGGGGTAGTGTTATAATGTCATACGTTTATTTAGCCAGATAGCTTTCTTATCCCCTTTCTAGGAGCTATCTGGACGAGGGCATCTCCTGTCGGTGAGCAGTGGGATGCCCTCTTACTATGTAGTTAACTTCAATTCTTATTATGTATTTAACTTAAGTATCAGGGTGTACGCATCACCCTTCGGGTGATGCATTAGTTAACTTATATTATGTAGTTAACTACATAGAGGGGTTGTGGTTGCCCGAAGTCTCAGACGATTCTACGTCTTCGATAACTGAAGCTCTAGAGAGCGAAGGTATTTCTTACGACGAACTGTTGAACAAGCTTCCTTATCTTGAATCTGAAGAGAGGGAGATGGTTCTCAATCTTTTAAAGAAGTTTGCGTCGGTTCAGGACAGAAATACCAAGCAGAGTTCATTTCTTAAGTTTGTCAAGGATGTGTGGCCTGCATTCATAGAGGGTACGCATCACAAGAAGATGGCAGAGGCTTTCGAGAGGGTGGCTGCTGGTGAGTTAAAGAGGCTTATTATTAATATGCCTCCCAGGCATACGAAGTCTGAGTTTGCCTCATATCTTCTTCCAGCTTGGTTCCTTGGACAGAAGTCAACAAGGAAGATTATTCAAACTTCCCATACGTCCGAGTTGGCCGTAAGTTTTGGGCGTAAGGTAAGAAATCTTGTGGGGTCAGAACCCTACAAGAAGATATTCCCTGGGGTCTCTTTGCGGCAGGACTCCAAGGCAGCAGGGCGGTGGAATACTTCCGAAGAGGGGGAGTACTTCGCAATCGGTGTGGGGGGTGCTGTAACTGGAAAGGGTGCTGACCTCCTGATTATCGATGATCCTCATTCTGAGCAAGAAGGTCAGAGCGGGGACCCTGCGATATTCGACCGGGTATACGAATGGTATACATCCGGTCCAAGACAGAGGCTTCAGCCCGGTGGATCGATTGTGATCGTTATGACAAGGTGGTCACAACGAGATCTTACCGGGGCAATCCTACAAGCTTCTGCTGAACGAGTTGGGTCAGATGAGTGGGAGGTGATTGAGTTCCCTGCGATTCTTCCATCGGGCAGATCTCTCTGGCCCGGGTACTGGAAGCTAGAGGAACTTGAAAAGATTAAAGCTGAACTGCCTGCCTCAAAATGGTCAGCGCAGTATCAGCAAGATCCCACAGCCGATGAATCAGCCATCATCAAAAGGGGATGGTGGAGAGAATGGGAAAGAAGTGATCCTCCCCCGTGTGAGTTCATCATACAAAGTTGGGACACGGCTTTCCTGAAAACAGAAAGGGCGGATTACTCAGCCTGCACGACATGGGGAATTTTCTCCCATGAAGCCGGTAAAGGTGGTGCTGAGGTTCCTAATATTATCTTGCTTGATGCGTTCCAGAAACGCATGGAATTCCCCGAGCTAAAAAAAGTTGCCATGAATGAGTGGACTAAGTGGGAACCGGATGCCTGCATCATAGAATCTAAAGCAGCAGGCACTCCCCTTATCTTTGAACTCAGGCAAATAGGCATCCCCGTATCTGAATACTCTCCCTCCAGGGGCAACGATAAAGTTGCGAGAGTGAATTCAGTTTCAGATCTCTTCTCCTCCGGTGTCGTATGGGTACCGCGTAAGAGATTTGCAGAAGAAGTAATCGAACAGTTCGCAGGGTTTCCCGGCGCGGCTGCTCATGACGACCTAGTAGATTCTAGTACTCAAGCCCTGATTCGTTTCAGGCAGGGAGGATTCATCCCGCTTCAGTCTGATGAAGTAGATGAGTTCCAGCCCAAACGAAAAGCGGAGTACTACTAATGGGTAAGAAGAAGAGGCTCGATCCCGATAAAGCCACATCGATATTTGAAAGGATCGTTCGTCGCTTGTCAGATCCTGACGAAGCTGATTATCAATCCCATAATCTATTGAATCATATGGGAAGAGTTCGCTTCGCTGAATCGGAAAGTGGAACCGTTAGTGACTTGAGTAAAGAGCATTATGTGAAGGGTCAGTACCAATTTAAATATTTTGATGAGGATAATCCTGAAGGACAGCAAGCGTTCAGAACTGCTTTAAACAGGGCGGAAAAAGTCTACTCCAAAATTGGAGACAACAAGGTTCCCGGTTGGGTGCATGAGGCAATGGAGCATAATGATCCGGATCTCTTAACGAATGCTCAATCCGATGAACTCTATCTTGCAAATCTTGATCAAATCAAGGGAAGCGACAAATACTTAAAGCGGATTTTGCAAGATAACGATCCCCGTGCTGGGGCTCATGTTTACGAAAAATATCACCACACCACTGCCGGTATTGTTAATAGTAGTCCACGTCTTCAGGGGATATTCGGAGTTCTTGATGATGGCAAGGGTGGGCTCATTGATACATACAAAATTCCCGAATCTCCATTCTACCGAGGAGCCGGTGGATATGGACGTTCGGCTCTTGAATTTAATTCTGGCGGATTTGTTCGACCCAACCCGGGTAGGAAGCTTATTTAATGGCGATTGAACCTGCACTAGAACCGAATACTCTTCCGATCACTGAAGCGGAAGAAGCACCTATCGATATTGAAATTGTCGATCCCGATGTAACCACCATTGAAGATGGTGAGGGCGGGATGATGATTCAGTTTGGTGAAGGCGAGCTTCCTGAATCTGAGTTTGGATCGAATCTCGCTGAGTTTATGGACGACAGTGAACTCGCCAGAGTTTCTTCGGACTTGCGTGCCGCATATGAAGCGGACAAGAATTCACGTAAGGACTGGGAAGAGACGTACACCAAGGGCTTGGATCAACTTGGATTGAACATTGAAGATCGGACAAGTCCCTGGCCCGGTGCTTGTGGGGTAAATCACCCCCTTCTTTCCGAATCAGTGGTGCGTTTCCAGTCGCAGGCGATGAGTGAAATCTTTCCGGCATCGGGTCCGGTGAAGACAAAGATAATTGGGAAGGTAACTGAAGAGAAAACAGAGCAGGCAACGCGCGTCAGCGACCACATGAATTTCCTCCTAACGGAGAGGATGACCGAGTATCGCAACGAGACTGAAAAATTGCTCTTTAGTCTTCCTCTGGCGGGATCTGCTTTCCGCAAGATTTACTATGACCCTAACATGGGTCGCCCGTGTTCGATGTTTATTCCTTCTGAGGACATGGTGGTGTCCTACGGCGCAGCCGACTTGGTGACCGCAGAACGGGTCACGCACGTTATGCGCGTAGATGGCAATTCTGTCCGAAAGATGCAGGTGTCTGGGTTCTACCGCGACGTAGAGATTGGTCACGGTGCGCCGATCCCTGGAGATATTCAGGAAAAGTACGATAAGCTCACGGGCGAAGATCCCTCGCGCATCGACAGCAGGCACACCATTTTGGAGATGCACGCCGCAGTGGATCTCCCGGGCTATGAAGATGAAATTGATGGGGAGCCTACGGGTGTTGCGCTTCCCTATGTAATCACCATAGATAAAAGCTCTTCTCAAATCCTTTCGATCCGTCGAAACTGGAACGAGGATGATGAGAAGAAGCTTAAGCGCGAACACTTCGTTCATTACGAATATGTTCCGGGCCTAGGGTTCTACGGTTTCGGTCTAATCCACCTTATCGGAGGAATTTCAAAATCAGCAACCTCACTCCTTCGACAACTTGTAGATGCCGGAACTCTGTCAAATCTTCCCGGCGGTCTGAAGGCCAGGGGGCTTCGGATCAAGGGGGACGATTCTCCGATCATGCCCGGGGAGTTTCGGGATGTCGATGTTCCCGGCGGAGCGATCAGGGACAACATCACATTCCTACCGTACAAGGAACCCTCCAACGTACTCTACCAGTTGCTTGGCAATATTGTGGAGGAGGGGAGACGATTCGCTTCGCTGACAGACGTGAATATCAGCGATATGAAGCAGGAAGCTCCTGTAGGGACGACGCTGGCACTTCTGGAACGATCCATGAAGGTGATGTCGGCGATTCAAGCTCGACTTCATGCAGCAATGAAGCGGGAGTTCCGTGTACTTGCCAACATCGTACACATCGAAACACCGGATGATTACGAGTACGATCTTGGTGGCGAGGAATCCGCCAAGCGAGAGGACTTTGATCAGACTATTGACGTGATCCCGGTTAGCGATCCCAACTCATCTACGATGGCGCAGCGGATCATGCAGTACCAGAGCGCGTTGCAACTCTCTGCACAGGCACCTCAGATGTACGATCTGAGAAAGCTCCATCGTCAGATGCTGGATGTTCTTGGTATTCAGGATGCAGATGACATTATCCCCATGGAAGATGATGTTAAGCCTACAAATCCTGTTTCTGAAAATATGGAAATGCTAAATGGGAAGCCTGCCAAGGCTTTTATTTTCCAAGATCACGAAGCTCATATCCAGACCCACATGTCTGCGATGCAAGATCCGAAAATTGGACAGATGCTCCAGCAGAGTCCCAACATCCAGGGAATCCAGGGTGCATACATGGCTCATGTTACTGAGCATCTTGCGTTCCAGTACAGGGCTGATATCGAAGAGCAGCTTGGATTCCAGCTTCCGCCTCCCGATGAGCGGCTTCCGGAAGAAGTTGAAGTCAATCTTTCGCGTCTCGTTTCCCAGGCTGCGGGTCAGTTGTTGCAGAAGGAGCAGGCCGAGATTCAAGCCCAGCAAGCGCAGCAGCAGGCTCAAGATCCTGTACTCCAGATGCAGCAGCAGGAGCTTCAGATCAAGGCTCAAGATGTGCAGCAGAAGGGTGAACTTGGTCAAGCCAAGTTACAAGCGGAGATGCAGAAGGCCCAGATGCGTAATGAAGCCGAGATGCATCGCATGATGTCGAAGACTGAGCAAGATCAGCAGAAGATGATGATGGATATGATGAAGCAGAAGGCTCAGCTTGAAGCGGATATGATTCGCACTGTTGCTCAGATCCAGGGAGATTTGTCCAAGCAGTCTATCTCCGACAAGTCTGAGCTTGAGCGTGCTGAGCTACGAGAAGAGTCCGCTATTTATCGTGAGCGTGAGGACTCTCGGAGTCGGGAACGTGTTGAGGGTGCAAGGATCGGGTCAAGTGCGACCTACGATATGCTTAAGCTTGAGCAGGACAAGTTGCTTAAGGTTGCCGAGATGGAGCTTGAAAGGGCAATTGCTGACGCAAATGTTTCGGCTAAGAATCGCAAAGAAATTGACGATAGTTTGAATAAATATCTAGATATGATCAATCAAGTAGTTAATGTTGAGAAGGATCGTCAGAGCCGTGAGTACATCGAGGGTGCAAAGCTTGGTGCCCAATCTATGGTTCAGGCTCGTAAGGATGACCTTGAGAAGGAAAAGCTTGATCGAAGCGTAGAGATTGCTGAGATCGAAACACACGATGAGGAAGACGAGGGGGAATAATTGTCTGATTCATGGTCGGAGTCCTACAAGAAAAGGATTCGCGAGCTTCTAAACGACTACGCAGATACTGTTTCTGGAGGATCTGCAAATGATTTCGCTGAATACAGAAGGCTTTGTGGAGTTATTGAGGGTCTTGCTATCGCTGAAAGGGAGTTTCTAGATCTCATTTCCAGAATGGAAATTGTAGAAAATGGATAAGTACTACTCATTTTCAGAAGAGATAGACGAGATTGTAAAAGAGTACGAGAAGTTTAAAGCTAAACCTGATTCATATCCCGATTGGATCGGCTGGAATCCGGACACAATGCTCTTGGAAGAGGATGGTGGAGAGGATCTAGACTGGAAGATTCTCCCAGTATATGGGTCAAAGGAAATAATTGAGGGCCGTTACGGAATCGAATGGGGCGTAATGGCAGGTATGCTGTGGAGTTGCTGGGCAAATCTTTGGGATTTGGTATTTAAACATTTTGACTTTGACGATGTCGATGTAGTAGCGTTTAGCAAATTGAACCCTGGTCAGAGGCTTGAGTCTCATACTCACGATGAGTATGGAGATAATTTAATTTTTCACATGGGGATCGAAATACCCTTCGGGGATGTAGGTATAGAGTCTTCATGTGGCTGGCATCAGTGGAAACAGCCAGGGGAGTGGATCGTTTTTGATCCCTCCGAAGCTCATAGTGCTTGGAATATGACCGATAAGGAACGAGTTGTTCTTTACGTAAACTTCAAGCCGTGAATCGCCCGCAGTGGGCGCAAGCGTTCCTGGGTCGCTTAAACCCAGAGCAATGGATAGGTAATGGCTAAAACAACTTCTTTGGAGGAAAAGAGATCTTCTCGTACAGCGACACAACTTCCCGAGCCTACGGGCTGGAAGGTTCTTATCGCTTTGCCTGAAGTGGAAGAGCAGACCGAGGCGGGCATCTATAAGCCCGACAAGGCTTTGGAGATCGAGGCAGTTTCGACTGTTCTTGGTTGCGTTCTGAAGATGGGTCCTCTTGCCTACAAGGATGAGAAAAAATTCCCTACCGGCCCCTGGTGTGAAGTGGGCGACTGGGTTTTGATGCGGGCATTCTCCGGAACCCGAATCAAGATTCATGGAAAGGAATTTCGTCTTATCAATGATGACACCGTGGAGGCCGTTGTTGACGACCCCCGTGGTGTTGAGAGGGCATAACCATGTCAGAAGATCTCAGTTTTAATGCCGATGACAATATCAATGTGGATGTTGTCGATGATCGACCGGAGGGGGATCGAGTCCCTGTAAGAGCCAGTTCTGAGGAAATGGATCTCGATGCCGAGATCGAGGGTGTTGATAACCGTGTAAAGAAGCGGATCAACCGTCTTAAGTACGAGTATCATGAGGAACGTAGGGCTAAAGACTCTGCTGACCGAATGAGAAATGAAGCTGTGGCTCATCTCCAGCGTATGCATGGAGAGAATTCCCAGTTGAGAAACCTTCTTCAGAGAGGTGAGGGCGTACTCCTAGAGGAGATGCGGGCTCGATCTGAGGGGGATGCTGAAAAGGCAAAGGCTGCTTACAAGCAGGCTTACGAAGAGGGAGATTCCGACGCTATCGCTGAAGCTCAGCAGAAGATGGTGCAAGCTACTCATGACGTTCAAATGGCGTCATCGATGGCACCTGGGTCTATTTCAAACAATGTACCCAGAACACCTCCTCCGAACTTCATGCGGCAAAACCCGCAAGCACAGCAGCGGCAAAATCAGGCACCTAGTCCTGACCCGCAAGCTGTTGAGTGGATGGGACGGAATCCCTGGTTCGGCAAAGATGAAGAGATGACCTCATTTGCATATGGGGTTCACGAAAAACTCGTTTTGAAGGATGGACTTAATCCTAAATCTGACGAGTACTATGCGCGCATTGATGAACGAGTTCGGGAAGTATTTCCCGAGAAGTTTGGTGGGAATGAAAGTCGAGGCGAGACTGCTGTGACCCATCGAACTAACACGGTTGTAGCCCCTGCATCGCGCAGCACGGGATCGCGACCGCGCACAGTACAGCTTACCGCCACCCAGGTCGCTCTCGCCAAGAGGCTGGGTATTACACCACAACAATACGGCGCACAATTGCTCAAGGAGCAAAAATAAATGACTGAAGAAAACCGCGCGAACCGCGAAAGCGAAGTTCGTGCAAATGAAGCGGATCGCGAAGAGGAAAAGAGGGAAGAGCCTTGGACTCCTCCGTCTCTTCTGCCTACGCCTAAAGCTCAAGATGGGTACGTATTCCGATGGATTCGTACTCGTATGCTTGGGACTGAAGACAATATGAATGTGTCTAAGGCGTTTCGGGAAGGTTGGGAGCCTGTAAAGGCTGAAGATCATCCTGAGTTGATGGGTATGAATGACTTTCGATCTCAGTTCTCCGAGAACTTTGAACAGGGTGGACTTCTGCTCTGTAAGATGTCTCAGGAGAAGATGAATCAAAAGCGAGAATATCTTAATCAAAAGGCAGATAGTCAGATGGAGGCTGTCGATAACAGCTTCATGCGAGAGAATAATCCTCGTATGCCCCTCTTGAAGCCTGAGCGATCTACTAAAGTAACTTTTGGTGGTGGTGAGCGGTAAGAGGTTTATCGTGGGCTATCACCAGAAAGATTAGGAGATAGCCAAATGGCTTATGGACTTCGTCCCGTTCAAGGAAACGGGACAGGCTATGGGTACAGTACTGGCGGGTTCAGCGAGTTTGAGATGGCTGACGATTACTCAGGAAATGTATTTTCTGGTGATTTTGTCGAGCTTCTTACTACTGGTTATGTTCAGCGCCAGAATACGACTACTGGAGAATCGCCTATTATTGCAAAACCGACCTTGGGAGTTGCAGTAGGTTTTAGATGGGTTGATTCTACGGGTAGTCCCAATTGGGGTCAGTATTATCCCGGTGGCACTGCTACAGAGATTAGAATTTCTGTTTGCAGTGATCCTAAACAGATTTACATGATCCAGGGTGATGAGGTGATGGACGTTAGTGATACTGGTAAATGTTTCTCTGTTGCGGGTTTTGCCGCATCAGCGGGCAGTACCGCTACTGGGAATTCGGGGATTTACCTCGATTCATCTACTGCAACAGCGAGCGCCCTAACGCTGCGATGTCTCGCTATCCCCAAGGACGGGGCTAATGAGAACAGTGCAACACCGAATGTTATCGTTCAGCTTCTGGAAAATGTGGCCCAGTTCGATAGCACTGCGGGCATCTAGGGAAAGGAGGTAATTAAATCATGGCAATTTCACGAGCGCAAATGATGAAGGAACTCCTTCCCGGGCTTAATGCCCTTTTTGGGTTGGAGTATGAGAGTTACGAGAACGAGAGTGAAGAGATCTATGAGACGGAATCTTCGGAGCGAGCTTTTGAAGAAGAAGTGAAGCTCTCTGGTTTTGGATCGGCCCCGGTTAAGTCTGAGGGTTCTTCCATTACTTACGATGCGGCTCAGGAAGCATTCACTGCTCGATACACGCACGAAACTGTTGCGATGGGTTTCTCGGTTACCGAGGAAGCGATTGAGGACAATCTGTATGACAGCCTTTCGGCTCGATACACGAAGGCCCTTGCTCGCTCGATGTCCTACACCAAGCAGGTGAAGGCAGCATCGCCCCTGAACAATGGGTTCAGCGGTGGATCGTTCGATAGTGGAGATGGTGTTGATCTGTTCAGCGATTCGCACCCGCTTGTTAATGGCGGTACGAACAGAAACCAGCCTTCGACGCAGTCGGATCTGAACGAGACGAGCCTTGAGCAGGCTACGATTGATATTGCTGCTTGGACGGACGAACGCGGTCTTCTGATCGCTGCCCGCCCTCGCAAGCTGATCATTCCGCCTGCAAATATGTTTGTTGCCACTCGTATTCTGGACACTGAACAGCGTCCCGGTACGGCTGACAACGACATCAATGCTCTGAAGAACAATGGGACCATTCCGGAGGGTTATCGTGTTAACCACTTCCTGACGGACACGGACTGTTGGTACCTGATCACGGATGTGCCGAATGGCATGAAGCACTTCGACCGTGTTCCGCTTAGTACGGGCATGGACGGAGACTTCGACACCGGCAATGTTCGATACAAGGCCCGGGAACGCTATAGCTACGGCGTTAGCGATCCTCTCGGGATCTACGGAAGTTCTGGCGCAAGCTAGTCTTCATTGGGGGAGGGTCAATAGTTGGCCCTCCCCCTTTTATTTCCAACCAAACCCGGCAGACTTAATAAGACAGCACGCGGACTGTCGGGGTAAGTTGCGTGCAACGAGGTAATTAAAATGGCGACTACTACTTTTAGTGGTGTGGCTCGGTCTTATGGTGGTCGAAACAAGGGTGTTGTTTCTCCCGGCGTTTTGACGATGTCTGTTAATGTTTCTGGCGACTCTGCGCAGACCTCTGGTGGAGATGCTGCTCGGATGCGAATTGGGTCCAGTGCTACTGCTGGCGAATTGTTTGTTCTTCCTAAGGGGGCAATTCCGATTCAGGTAGTTTGTACAGTAGCTGGAACGGCTAGTGATACTGTCGATATTGGTACATCCGCTGATCCCGATGGTTTTTTCGTGGGGGCTCCTACCCATACGAAAGGGACTATCACTGGGGCGGCTGGAGCATTGGTTACTGCTGCCGGAATCACAACTGATCAGCAGGTATATATCGACGCTAGTGCGGGCAGTCCGACTGGTACGGTCACTTTTATCTTCACGTACACTGTTGTTGATAACGGTCGTTCCGGAGAGTCACAGCCTGAACTGAGCTAATTACTCCGGGGGCACCTTCGGGTGCCCCCCCTTTCCACCTCTCGGCAAATTCGACCGATTATCTATGATGGGGAATCTGAATGAGTTCAAATAACTTATGGAAAAATCTTTCCGTCAAGCGTCACCTTGGTTCCGATGCGGCGGTCATTCAGGTTACGACTACTCGTACCTCCCTTGTGGGGATACACGTCGCTCCCCATGCAACTAATGATACTCAGATCGCAATGTTCGACTGGGACGGAACTGGTAGTACTCCTACTGGACTTGCTTCAGATAAGTTAGATTTCTGTTTTAACAGTGGTGATAGTGGTGCAAATATGCCTAAGGGTGGAATCTGGGTTCCTATGCCATCGGATACTGCAATTTTATTTGAAGATGGGATTTACATTAAATTAGAGGGTGCTGCGGGTGATTACGATTCGGCGACTGCCGTAACTGTTTTTTATATGGCCTAAATAAATGAGATATATAAAAGCTAAGTATTGCGAAGACTACAATCCAGGGCAGCAGGTTCACACGGGTAGTGGTGAACTCGTAGGCTTTATGTATGGAACATACGATGGTGCAAACAAGCCAGTTTGCTTTGGGCTGTATGACGGTACAAGTTCTTCCGGAACTCTTTTGATTAAAATAAATTCAGGATATTCTGGAACAGTGCAGCAGGGAACTCCTTCACAAGTAGTTTTCCCAGATAATACTTCGATTAAATTCTCCACTGGTCTTTTCTTTGAAGCCATTTTGGATAGTGGTGCAAATGTTGCCCCCAACACCTTTACTGCCTTTCTGTCAACATAGATTGGGAATATAAAATGAGTTCATTTTCAAATATACAAACATACTATGTTGAGGATGATTTTTCCGGAAAGTGCATAGTGAAGGGTCCTTGCAGATTTTTAGGCATCAGTGTTGGAAGGGGGAACTCTGCCGATACGACATCTATAAATATTTATGATCAGGGCGGTACAGTTGGTAGTGCAGCTACTCCTTCTGCTGGGAATCTTGTTATCACTCTTGATTTTGCGAATGAAGGTGCCAGAGACTCTACTCCCTATTACATGGCTCTTCCCAGTAATTCTTCCGTTAAAATGGAAGACGGGATTGTTATTTCAAGAATTAATGGTGTTACTAATGACAGCATGACTGTTTTATACCAACAGTGATATGTCTATAAGTGCTTACGGTACAGCGTTGTGGACTATTGTTCCGATTGCGGCAACTGCAATAGGTTCTTTGTTTTTCATGATATACGCTCACGCAGGTGAACCAACTCATCCCAAGTCTGCACATGAAGATGATGTGACAGAAATTCAAGTCCGCGTTGCTGGTATAGCTACTGATGTTGAGAACAATAAGTTCGTGCTGGAAGAAGTGAAGGGCGACTTAAAAGCTATGCAAGTAGAGCAGCGGGCTTCAACTGAGACGATACTCAGGGCTATACGCGACAGCAGGTAGAGGTAAGTTTAGTGGCAACTTCAGGAACTACAGCATTTAGCCCGGATATCGGAGAGATTGTCGAGGAAGCCTTTGAGAGGGCTGGCCTTGAAATGAAGTCCGGTTACGACCTGCGTACTGCCAGACGCTCTATTAACCTGATGATGCTTGAGTGGCAGAACAGGGGCATTAATCTTTGGACGGTTAAGTCTTTTACCAAAAACATGGATGAAGGTACTTCTGAATATACGCTGGACCCAAGCACTATTGCTGTTCTTGAGATGTGGCTTAGAACGGATAGCGGGAATGTTTCGAGTCAGGCCGATTACCACCTAAATCGTATTTCCAGGGATACATATGCTGGCATCCCCAATAAGCTTACAAAGGCTAGACCTCTTCAGGTTTTCATAGATAGGCAGCAATCTTCTACGTTAGCAACCGTTTGGCCTGTTCCCGACGAAAGCAGCAAGTATGTACTCCATTACTATGTAATGAGACGCATCGAAGATACGGGTTCTGGCAGTTCTTATGGCCCGGATGTTCCGGATAGATTCTGGCCCGCCTTGGCGGCAGGGCTAGCTTATCAAGTTTCATTGAAAAAGGGTGTTGAGGGTCAACGAGTCTCTGCACTAAAGGAACTATACGAAGAGGAGTTCGACAGGGCTGCTGGAGAAGATCGTGAGAAAGCTCCTCTTCGCTTTGTCCCTGGTGGATATTACAGGTGAGCGATTACGCTCTTGGCAAGAAGGCTATCGCCGTATGCGACAGATGTGGCTTTCAATATAAGCTTCACCAGCTAAAGCCTCAGTACACTGATCTTAAGGACACTGGACTTCTTGTATGTCTATCATGCATGGATGAGGAAAATCCTCAGCTTCAACTTGGGCGTTGGCCTGTTGATGATCCCCAGGCCGTTAAAGATCCCAGGCCAGATACTGGTCTGGAAGAAGAAAGGCTTATCACAGGTCTTGGCCTACGATGGGATTTCGTAAAGGGGCTGCCTGGTGTTTTTTCCCCGCAAGGAAACTCTACAGGGTATAACGGATGGGGTCAGCAGAAGGGGATGGCTGACGGTGCAATAGTTGCGTGGACTCCCTCTAACACTATTTTGGTCGCTGCCCCAGAAGATGGTAAGAAAAATGTTATAATCGATCGATATGGTTCGTGGTCTAAAGTTCATGATGATAGCGACAAGGGTATTCTGTTCCTAGATCTGAACACTATGGAAACTACTTATTGGGGAGGCAGCGATTATGGTGGTTCTTACTTTCCAGGGGCAGATTGGCCCTATCTCCGAATGCGAATAAAGAGAAATGCGGAATTCACAAATAATGGCGTAGGTGAGCCTACTATGGAGTGGACCGGTCAGCTTCAATGCCAGTTCTTTAGTACTGGCTCTGAGTCCGGTTACACCAGACCGATATCAAGCGCATCATTGAGTGTACCTGAGCCAGACTGGTCTAGCGGTGAGTATCAAGTAGTGACATGGGATATGAGCAACCCTAATGGCGTTGATGATTTTGCATCAGTATGGGCTGGAATTGCTCCTGATGGAGGCGGTGAAGATGACGAATCAACCGGAAATTTGGTGGGTTTGAGAATCTCTTTAATGAAGTTGCAAGGAAGCGGAGCCGAGTGGACTGGTGGTGAGTTTGAGATTGATTACATCAGGGTTGAAAAGGAGTAGGTATGCCTAATGTTAACGGTAAAGAATTTGATTACGGAACCGCTGGTGTGAAAGCTGCCAAGAAGGAAGCTGCCAAAACCGGCAAGAAGATTACATATAACTATGGTGGAGGAGGCGTTGTGCCTAAAACTAAGCTTAAAGAAGAATCAAAAAAAGCTAGTAAATCTTTAAAGAAAATGGATTCAAAGGCTAAAGGTTCTTTGTCGGGACTTGAGTCGGGACTTAAGTCTGGTCTGTCAGGAATTGGATCGGGACTTGAGTCTGGCCTTAAGGGCTATGGCAAAGCCGTCGAAGATGACATGAAGAAGGCTGGTAAGGCCCTCAAGGGTGCTTCCGGAGAGCCTAAGAAGTATAAGGGTGGCGGCGTGGTTCGTGGCGCAGGTGCAGCAACCCGTGGCATTGGATTCTACAAGGGCTAGTTAGATGGATTATACGGCTCTGGTTACAGCGATACAAGATTACGCCCAGAATGATGAGACTACTTTTGTAAATCATCTCAACGATTTCATCATCACGGCAGAGGATCGCATCTTTACTCGCGTTCAGATGCCAGCTTTTTTCAAGAGTGATGTTGATCGGGTGTGTGTTGATGGAACCGCTGAATATACGCTTGATCCTGGGGTCATAGATATATTCTCTGTAAGGGTTAGTGAGGGTACTACTTCACAGTCCACTGCTGGAGTTCAGTTTGGCCCCGTTAGATATTTGCTTCGCAAAGATTATGACTTCATGCTTGAAGCTTTCCCTGGCTCTTCCTCTGGTAAGACTGCAACGATTACTGGAATTACAAAAGCGAATCCTGCTGTAGTTTCGGCGACTAACACATTCTCAAATGATGATCTTGTCTATATTGATGGTGTAAGCAACATGCTTGTGGATGCTGTTAGTGTTGTTAATGGTAAGTTTTTCAGAGTATCGAGCGTAGATTCGTCATCATTTCAATTAACAGAGAGTGGCACTGTTCTTGATACAAGTAGTGTTAATGATGCTGGAAGTGGCGGTAGTGCCACTAGCGGTTTTACTACCGGGGTTCCTGAATATTACTCAGTCTCAAGTTCCGGGGTTAGTGGTAGTGATCCGACTATGACTATTAGGCTTGCACCGGCACCAGATGCCGCGTATCCGATCACCGTAGATTACTACGGAAAAACCACTGCGGATTCGATCACTAGTGGAGTCATATCTGGTGCAACTAGCGGTAATAAGACGTGGCTAAGCGTAACTGCCCCCGAGACTCTTCTGTACGGGGCACTCGTAGAGGCTTATACGTATATGAAGGGATCTCCGGATCTAGTCACGAATTACGAGAATCACTTCAATCAAAGTGTTGATTCTCTCAAGGCCCTTGTTGAGGGTAGAACTCTTATCGATGCTTATCGATCTGGTCAAAAGCAAACTAGGATTGAATAATGGCTTACACAGACTTTCTTAACATTCTGAAGATGTCTAACGGTGGAAATGAAAATACGTGGGGCACCGAGACCAATAAGAACTGGGATAGGGTTGTTGCAAGCATCTCCGGTTACAATGAACTTACCATTACTACTGAACATATATCCACAGTTACTCCGTATGATCTGACTACCGCAGAAGGCGCAGATCCTAGTGCAACCGAAGATTCTGGTAATGGATACTATAAGGTTATCTTTTTTAAGGGGAGTCCTTCTGCAAGGTCATACATAAAGATCGGACCCACTAATAGTGGGAAATATTACCTAGTAGTTAATGGCACTGGTCAGACGCTTAGGGTTTATCAGGATGGGGTTACTAGAGATTCTAAGGCTATTACTACTGTAAGTGCGGCCAATCCGGCAGTTGTTACTGCGGCTTCTCACCCGTTTGAGAATGGAGATAGCGTTTTCATAACTGGAGTCACTGGAGGTGGTAGTACCGCTGCAACTGTAAATGATAAATATTTCACTGCAACGAAATTGGATGCAAATACCTTTTCAATTGATGCAAATACAAGCGGTGGAAGCGTTTCGGACACCGATACAGGAACTGCGTATGGGGAACCTGCCGTTTACGTAGATGTTCTGAACGGATTTTCAAGCATCCTATTGGCAGCAGGTAATTCAAACGGACTTTCCGGCTCAAACACTAATGGTGTATTCCGCATTCTTGATGACATGGAGTTTGATTTCATCAAGACAACTAGCGGAATTGTTGCGGGTAATGTCACGAATACTCACGTTCCCTACGCGAAGGCGCTTAGCGGTTACGATGGTGGATTGGTTGGCAAGAGTACTTTTACCTTTACCGAAGGTACTGACACTCTTACTGTTAGTAAGATCGGTGCTTTTGAAGCCGCTGGTGCGATTAACTTCGCCAGCCAAAACATGACTAATGTCGATATCGATAGTGGAACTATCAACGCGACTACGTTAGCGTTATCAACAATTGACACTTGCACGATCAATAACACGAATCAGAGTGGAGGATATAATGTAGCAGTAGGTACTAATGCCCTTGACTCCCTAACTGTTAGCTCTGGTTACAATACTGGAATCGGAAATTCTGCTGGAACCGCTCTCGATAATAATGCAGCAAATAATGTTCTTATAGGAAACCTTGCCGGGAACACGATGTCCGGTGCGGATGTATTTTACAATGTTGCAGTCGGATCTGAGGCAGGACAAATGGCTGGCGAGGGAAATGTTGCCGTGGGGCATGAGGCACTTTCCAATGTTGGCGCAGCAACCGGTCAGGCAGACGACCAAAATACAGCTATCGGCTACAAGTCAATGGGGGATTGCAACAACGGCACTAACTACAATGTAGCGGTTGGCGCTGAATCCAATTTCGGAGGACAGGGATCGAGCGCGGCAAACGGGTCTGTGGCGATTGGTCGCCAAGCGTTATATGTGGAGCAAACTCACGGCAGTGACCCGAACGTGGCAGTGGGACTTCTCGCTGGCCGCCAAGTCGGATCTGGCGGCGGGAATGTATTTGTGGGCCAACACGCCGCTAGGTACAGTGTCTCTGGTATTACAAATAATGTAGCTATCGGAAGCAAAGCTCTTTTCGGGAAAGATGATAGCACTTTTGAAGGGGACCAAAATGTCGCTGTTGGTTCTCTGGCCTTAGAGAATGTTGAGGGAGCTTCTGACTCCAACACTTGTGTTGGATACAACAGTGGTAATAGCGTAACTACCGGTGACGGAAATGTCTGCATTGGTTGGGATACAGGTCGCGATATAACCACTGCTACTTACAATACATTAATTGGTCCCTCTTCGGGTCGCGGTGTTACCGGTAGTAACAATACGGCAGTCGGTGTTTCTGCGATGCTTAGTACCTCTGCCGCTACTGGGAGTGATAATATATGCATTGGCAATAGTGCTGGCAGGGATATGGGAAGTTCCAGTAGAAACATTATCCTTGGTAAGGACACAGCCTACTACGGTACCGGCAATGCAAATGACATATTCATTGTTGACAGTAATATTGGATTTAACCCCTCTAGCTACGATTTGTCTGCTCAGCATTACATTTATGGAGATATGGCAAACCACACTATCAACTTCAACAACACGACCAGCGGCGCTTCCCATGTAAAGATTCAGAACACGGGTGGGACTGCATCGGATAAGTACTTCCTCCAGTGCTTTAATGATTCGGATGACGGCAGCGGTGGGAATGAAGTATTCAGGGTTGACCTTGCTGGTGGAACAAAGAACGTAAGCGGTACCGTGAGTGCCCTTGCTGACTATGCCGATATGTTTGAATGGTCGGATGGCAATCCTGAAGCAGAAGATAGGATCGGCCTATCCGTTGTTATCGATGAAAACTCTGACGTAGAGGCTGGCGTTCGTCCCGCAACAAGTAGTGACGATCCAAAGGATATCGTTGGCATTGTTTCTGGGACTGCCTGTATATTGGGAAATGCGGCGTGGGGGAATTGGGATAACAAGTACCTCAAGGATGACTTTGGTCGATCCACTGAGGAATTGAATCCAGATTTCGATGAGTCCCTGGAATATATTCCCAGGCAGGAAAGGCAGGAGTGGGCTGTCATTGGTCTTACGGGAAGAATCCATATCAGAAAGGGCTCACCCACCCACCCCTGCTGGAGGAAGATTAGAGACGTATCGTCTGTCGTTGAAGAGTGGTTGGTGCGTTAATGCCTTACGAGAAGTTTCAATTCAAGCCTGGGATTGTTAGGGATAGGACATCCTATTCAACTCCTCAGTCTTGGTACACTTCTAATAAGATTAGGTTTAGGCTTGGCCTTCCTGAAAAGATTGGCGGATGGAGTGAGTACACGAATTCGACTCCTCCGACTACTTTTGATGGAACTTGTAGATCAATTTTTCCTTGGAAGTCTCATTCGGATGTAAAGTTTACAGGATTGGGTACGCATCTAAAGTTCTATGTAAATACAGGAAGTTCATTCACTGATGTTACTCCTATCAGAATGACTACTAATGGGTTTCCTTCCACTCTAGATGATCCCCTTACCCTAACTGCTGGATCTGCCAGCGTAACCGTAAAGGACACGTACCACGGGGCTAAATCTGGAGATTACGTTCTCATAAGCGAAGTTCCTACTTTCAGCCCTACTAATCCTTGGAATGGTCTTACTTCCGCTTCTTTTAATGGGATTGTTTTTAAAATTGATTCCGTTACGAATGCTAATGAGTACGTAATAACTCTCGGTACTGCGGCAACAGGAACTAGTGGAACTACAACTGTAGGTGGTACAACAACAAAAATAGAATACCTACTTGGATCTGGTACAGATTTGTATTCGGAAACTTCCGGATGGGGAACTGGTGTTTGGGGAGTAGGAACATGGGGTGGTTCTCAGGAATCAGATGCACTGAGAGTTTGGTCCCAGGGTAATATGGGTGAGAATCTTTTTAGTAATGCAGCTACGAATGCTGTGTCCCTGTGGCAGACTGGAACTGATTCAATCACTTCTCCGTATACGAGATTGAAAGATATTAATGATATTTCTACTCTGTTTGGGCAAACAGTTATCGATGCTTTGTCGATAATCCCAACAACCGACGATAGGAAAAATCCTTTTTACAAAGCCAATCCAGTAAGGAGGGCTACTCAGATAATTGTAGATCCTGAGTACCAGCAAATTATTGCTCTTGGGTGTACTCCTGAAATTCCTATTTTAGCGGATGCTGTTCCCTGGGATGATGAGTACGATAGCCTTGTTTACCGAAAGGTTAGTACTATCAGTAAGAGTGGAAGTGGCGCAGCCAATTACACTATCCACTTAACTCAAGATTCCAAGAGGGCTCTTGTTTATCTCCCCGATCACGGCCTTGAGGCCGGTGATTATGTGACCATTTGGTGCGGAACTGCTGACGGATATGGGCCAACTTTATTTAACAACGTCCAATTTAATGGTGTCTATAAGGTTCAATCCACAAGGGGAGTGTTTGGTTCTACTGGAAGTGCAGCCGAAATTCCAAGTGCAAATTACTTTGTAATTGAGACGGGAATTTTGGCGACTGGGAGTGGATGGATAGATGCTCAAACTGAGACTACTGGAACTATTACTTCCATTTCTAATGCATCAGAAGCTCTGGTAACTGTTTCAAATACTTTTGCTGATGGAAATATGGTTTACATAACTGGCGTTACTGGAGCGGATAACTTTAAAGAATTAGTAAACGATAAATATTTTTATGTGTCAGATAGAACTTCCGGTAACTTTAAGCTGAAACTTGCATCTGATGCGACGACTTATTTAGATACAACTGGCGCTACTGGTGCCGGAGCAAACGGAACGGCTAGCAGTACAGATAACAATGTAGTTATCAAATGCGATTTTGGAATTAATCCAATGCTTATACGTTGGTCTAGTTCTCAATTCGATGATTGGGGTGTTACATCTCAAGTGTTGTGTTGGGAGACTGACAACGATACTACAGCGGGTGGAGTGGCTCTAACTTCAGGTTCTTATATTGTTGGTGGGTTAAAGGCAAAAGCTTTTACAATAGTCTTTACAGACACTTCACTTTACAGGCTTAGGCCAGATCCGATATCTGGATATAGTGTCGAGCTTGTATCTGACGATATCAGTATTGCATCTTCATTGTCTTCCATTTTCTGTGATAATGGATACATATACTGGATGGGTAAAAATAATTTCTACCAGTACGATGGTGCTGCAAAAGTAATTGAATGTCCTGTTAGAGATTACGTGTTCAATGAACTTGATAAAACTCAAATAGGAAAGTCTTTTGCTGGTGAGAACAGCGCGTTTTCCGAAGTGACATGGTTCTACGTTTCTAACGATGTGCTTAATACGTATAGAGAAGTAGATAAATACGTTACGTATAACTATGAACAGAATGTCTGGTATTTCGGCAGTTTTGCTGACTACGCGATTTCAAACTACGAAGGGACTGGAGTAGACATCCCGGCAGAAAATAACAGAACAGCCTGGGTTGATTCTGGACTAAACCAAAATCCGGTTGCAGCTTATCAGTACTCAAAAGATGCTGATCCAGTAGATTATAGTTCAATAAAATCGTCTCTATTTAGCCACGAAGACGGATACAATAATGTTTCAGGTGGTATCCAGTCAATTCTAGAGTCAACCTTTTTTGAAATCAGTGATGGAAATGATGTGACATTTGTGAGCAGGGCTGTTCCTGATATTAAGTTTGTTGGAAGCGCGCCCACTGAAGATTCAAATGCAGTAAATGTTACGGTTTACGGCCAAGATTTTCCAATGAGTACAAGTCCTACAAGTACTACTGGACGATCTTCTTCTTCTTTTAAAGTTAAATCTTCTTCTTCTATGTCCAATATACGTTTAAGGGCAAGAGAATTGAAGATGGTATTTGAAACAAACTCACCGAATTACGGTTGGAGAGTTGGTCAGATGAGGCTTGACATTAGACCGGACGGATCTCGATGAGAAGGCGTCAATCTGTCGGAAGCGGATTCTCTTCTGCGCCTAGAGATTATGACTATTTCAATGAGACTCAGTTTAGATTTGGAGTAGATAAAGAAATCGGCGATTTGAAAGTATTGGTTAAAAATCTTGAAGAAGTTTCTGGCTCATCAGTTTCAAAGGGTGTCATGAGGCAGAACATTCCGTTCTTCAGAGCGTCGATAGTAGATTACTGATGTCAGATTCTGTAGGAATTCTCGCTCAAGTAATCGTAAGTAAGGCTGCAACAACTCCGGGTGCAACGGTTATCTACATTGTCCCTAGGAATACGCAGACATCTGTCTCTTCGGTAGTAATATGTAATCAACATGGTTCTGCGACAACGGTAGACATTGCAGTTTTAGACAGAGCGTCGGATATTGGCGATAGCTCTCAGGTTTCATCTAAGTGTTACTTGTTTAAAGGTTTATCCGTAGACGCTAATACTACAAAGCTTATATCC
>Ga0209756_1001083_pt1 | contig 25580 bp, 11 predicted proteins | sample ETNvirenome_6_85_FD_184071 | JGI IMG/M metagenome (GOLD analysis project Ga0209756, IMG submission 184071) | Marine viral communities from the Pacific Ocean - ETNP_6_85 (SPAdes) (version 3) | ecosystem: Environmental > Aquatic > Marine > Oceanic | place: Pacific Ocean | collected 2013-06-19 | reverse complement strand
TGAGCAAGACCCTCACAATCAACATTCATGATTGTAGAACTAGAACTATAAGTACTTGGAATTATAACGTTTCTGTTCCAAGGACAATTTCCATAAATGTCTGCTTTACCAGTCCAACCGTCGGCGTGGCGAATCTTTGTGTTCGCAATACCTGGAACAGTTGTAGCACCATACTTATGGTTTTGTGGAGCAACTCTAAATGTAATACGTGGCCATGTTGATGACGAAGTCCAAGATTTATTTCTGCTCCCAGGCATAATCCCCTCAACGGTCTCTCCTGGAATAAAAGTACCAGAAGTCATCTGTATTTGTACCAGTTTAGGAACAATAAATCTATTAATATCTACAGTATCAAAGAATGAATATAGTTTACTATATGGTTTAAATTTCTTTCCAGTAAATGAGATACCTCTAGATCTCATGAAGTGAATAATATCTCTATTGACAATCCTTTCACCTAAGGATTCAGTATCAATTTGCTCTCTTACTGTACTTTGTGTTCCACTTCTTTGTTGACTTAAACTAATACCACCAGATGCTGTTATATTATTAACAACAGAATCACTAGGATCTAAAATCTGTTGGTTTCCAACATTAATTCCTCTTAAGAGTCCTTGAACTGCTGCGTTGTTTTGATTACTTGTGGCATTTTGGAAAGTTTGCTGATTATTAGAAAGTCCCAGAGTCATATTAACTCCAATAGTTTCCCAAGAATTCCACTCAACAGGACTTACACCCATTCTAACCCCATCTGCAGCGGTAGTTATTTCAGCACCCAATGCTTGCGCAACAGCATTAAATGAACCTTCCTGCATAACATTATGGGTCTCCATCTTAGTAACATCAATCCAAATGTCACAATCTGGAGTTAGTTCAATAATACCCTGCCAGAACATAACCAAATATGGAGTTACATTTTCTACTCTGGTAGCATAAGGTTGATTTTCATACCATTTATGTTCATAATCTAAAGTAATATTTGATCCTGTTCTCTTAATATTACTACCAGAAAGTAGTGCTAATGAAGCATCTTGTGCAGTTCCATTACCTATTCCTGGAATTGCAGTAGATGCAATCTCCATATTGAGAGCAGTTGAATAATGAGATGGTCTAAGAATTCCCCTCTTAGTATCAATACTATTTCTAACACCAACAGACAAATCCTGAGGTTCTAAAGATGAGAAATTATCTACATAAATTCCAGATTTAAATCTATTCATCCCATTTGCATCAGGAACAAAATTGTTTAATGTTTCAGTTTCAAGTTGATTTAATGAAGTATAATATTCCAAATTCTTAACTCTTTCTTCAATCTTTGCAATATCACTCATTTGATATCGCTTATGTTGAATAAATTTAACCTGTGCATCGGAAGTATTATATAAGTACGCTGGCATGAATATATTAGCAATATTCATTGAACCACTAATAGCATCAGGCAAACGAGGTTCATCTGCTGAAGTACCTTTAACAATACTCATAAATCCAGTACTATCCACATAAAGTCTATCTACTCTTGGAAGATAATAACTATATCCCAAACTCATAGACTCATCGTTAGCAAGAACATATTTTGAACTATGCTGTGCTCCATCATTAGCACCATCATCAAAGTTTCTTCCCTGGAATTCAAAAGGAGAACGAGCACCAGCAGTTACTGTATAATCAGCAACACGAGGTCTAGCATCAACTATATCAGTATTTCTATGCCCATTAATACTTGGTATATCTGTACTATAATTAAATCCATTATAAGAATTTACTACAGTAATATCTCCACTATCTGAATTATCATAAGCTCCTTTAGCAAAATAGACTTTTAACTTATGAGAAGGAACAGGAGATTGGGGTTTTCTAATAATTGTAGAGTAATTATAGAATGTCCCCCTTTGTCCAGTACCAAAGCTAAAATCACTAGTAATATTCCTAGATCCAGAAGTACTACTAGTTAAAATAGCTGTTAATCCAGATTCCTCAAATGAAACTATCTCTCCATCCTCAAATGTACTATTATTCAAATAAATGAAATTAAGACTTACATCTGTCTTTCTAACCAAATAAACTCCTCTAGCTCCGCTAGATTCTCCTTTAATTTCCTCACCTATAACCAAGTCATTAGTTGATGAAGTTGCTCCATCTAAAGAACCCACTGTCATAACAGGACATTCTGGATCTGAAGTAGAATTAGACTCGTATACTCCAAATACCTTTATTGCATCAGGAACATTTAAACATATAATTTCATCCTGAACTCGAGTTCCAAATGGGAAAACATTCCCGTTTTCACCATATGTCAATCCATCATTTAGAGTCGTTCCTCCAATACCAGAAGCAGACTGATTAGACTTATCTATAAGGGTGTTATTTGATACTCTCTTAATCTTTTGCTTAGCTACAACATTAGCCTTTTTGAGAGTAGCAATTAACTTACAATCACTGTCATTAGTACCTAAATTTCTAAATTGAACTAATGTATTACCAACAGACAAAAACATCTTATCAGAAGTAAGAGCCTCAGTAGTACCATCAGATCTAATTAGAGTATATCTTTCTGCATCAAATGGCATAAATGTTTCATTAGCACCTGCCGTTACATTCGGCATCACATTATCTGCAATAGTAACATTAAATTGTCTTCTAACTATTAAATTAGAATTGACTAGATCCGCATATTGAATATTTTTCTTAGGAAAAGCACTATAGATACTTTCATTATTAGAAATATTACCAGATCCATTTGTCTTCTGAATCTTAGTTCCAACTAATTCTAATGATGAAACTGTCTCTGCACTGGTCGGAAGAGCTCCACTAACTACACTACTTAAATTCTCTACTGCTTCTACTGTTACTGAAGTATTAGAAACACTAGTTACTCTATTGTAAGTAGCTAATGTTTGCCCTGGTCTCTTATACTTGATAAGATTTCCAGTGGTTACAATACCAGCAAATACGTCTCCAGCACTTGTTACTGTAGAAATACCACTATGTACAGCAGTAACCTGTCCTCCTCCAAATTCAAGAATCTTTTTAGGTATAGTATCAGCTGTAAATGTAACTGCTGTACCTGTTGATGGAGTAGTACTACCCCAGAAAGATTGAATATCAGATATTTCCCAATTCTTAATGCTAGTTATAAATCTAGTATTAGGGTCCTCTCCATTAAAAGTAATTCTTTCTCCCAAGAAAAAGTTTCCTTTTACATCATAAGCAGTTAAAGCAACACCAGCACTTACTCCATATCTAAGATATGCTGATGCACCACTAGACTGACCCTGAATATAAGCAGGAGCAGACTGATCAACCTCAACATTTATAGTAAGATCAGTATAAGGTTGTAAATCCCATAATGACATATCCCACTCATTTTGAACTCCATTAGAAGTATTATAAGATCCAGTCTCTAAAGCACTATCATATATTCTAGCAACACCAATTTCCTTTCCTGCAAGTCCATGAGATACTGAAGGTTGCTTTTCAGATCCTACTCTTTCACTTCTCAAACTTAATGTATTGGATGTATTAAATCCAATTATTGGGGATCCACTAAGATTATTAACAGTAAAAGATGGTCCAAAACCAAAATTGATTGATTGACCTTTTAATGTTTTTACATCTCTAGGTTTTTGAACATCTATAAGAGAAGGACCATCTGATCCAACTTCATATCCTTTAATAAATGCTTTACCTGGACTCACTTTATAAATCATCAAGTCATCAGATGGCGTATTACCATTATTAGTAACTTGCCCTGTTTCGTATAGTCCTCTATTTCCCGTTCCGTTATTTAAGGATTCTCTAACAGTAGTAACAAACTCTTTTACATAATAATGTCCAGATTCCTCCCAAGTTCTTCTAGCTAATTCATCTCCCAAATAATTATACTTACTACTCTCGGCAGGTGTGATAACTTGACCGTTCTCTACTTTAGTAATCTGAACAAAATTTGTATTATTAAGATCATCAGTAGTCTTCTTAGCTAGAGTAGCAGTGATTCTTAATCTATCAGCACCTGGAGCAGTAAAATTATTAAATCCTTGAGCATTGTCCGATAAAGTAGGATCTACATCAGAAGAAATAACATCTTCCTGAACATCCAGTCCAATTCTATAAGTTGGCTTATTATCATACTGATCAAGAATTAAAACTTGTTTATGAACATCTACAAAATATCCCCTAAGATAATATACTCCATCAGTTATGGAAAAAGCAGATCCTAAGGCATTGGATTCTATAGCTATAGAAGTAGCAAATCCTTCTCCACCAGCTATAAAGGTGGTAGCATAGTTAATAGATTCATCAGTTGTTAAAACTTCATTATCAAAGAAAGTATTTACATCATCCCCTTCTCCACTATTAATATAAGAAAGATATAAGGTATAATTATTTTTTTCTGATTCTTTATCTGTGATATACGTTACAACTTCAGCAGTAACTCCCGATGATGCTCCTGTAATCTTCTTACCTATTAATTTATTAAGATATAATCCTACAGGAACTCCCAAATATTCTGGATCTATTTGAATCCCATGAAAATCTTCTCTATAATGCAAATCTCCAGGTATAACTCGAGCACCCTCCTTAAACATGTGAGTGCCAATATCTTCAATTTGATTCTGAAGAGTTGATTGTAAAGTCGTTAGTTCTCTTGCCTGAACAGGAAATCCAGGTTTGAATAATACTTTGTAGTAGTTACTATCATCCTTAAAATCGTCAAAATAAGGAGCAACATTAAGATTAGTTTCCTGTGGCATAATTCTTTAGAATTGCAATATGATTTTTAAGTCTTCTTTTTGGGAGGAAGATCTAGTAACAGATGGTCTATTATCAACATAGATGATTTCACCAGAATATTTTTTAACTTCTGGTTGAGCAACACCACTTACGAAATTTTGACCGAGATAATATGTCCTATTATTTATTACTGTAGACAGACCCTGAAATTCAGTATTAATACCGAGGGATACGCTACCACCTGTAATGGTAAAACTACCTCCTCCAGTCTCATTAACAGCAGTTATATCATGTCTAAATCTATTTTGTCTGAATCCATAAACTGGATCAGGATTTAAGGTTCCATTGGAATTAAATCCAGCAGTAGTTCTATCCTGCCAATACTTTAGAACTCCAGTTATTGGATCATAAGAAATAACCCTTCCAACAGCAGTAGATCCAATACCTACTGTTTGTGTAACAAAAGTGTCAGGAGTAAAAGCAGCTTCACTATATCCAGTTCCGGAAAGCCTCATACCATACACGGCACTAGCTTTATCCAAAATAAGCATTTGAGTAGAACCCTGTGCTTCAGGATTCTTTATAAGACCAATTCTAGCAAATTGTTGTCCTGTAACAAAATCTGGATTTTCAGAATCATTTTCAAACCTAGCATATGCTAAAGCATTAAAAGATCCTAATTCTTGGTATATGTTAGCACCATGTCCACCTGGTGGAGGAATAATAACATCAAAAATTGGAGTAGTGGTCCCAAGAGGAACTCCACCAGCAGCCAGATCTAAACTAGCATAAGTGTAATTATCCCCACCATCTGATACAGTAACAGATTCTACTTTAGAGTCGTTATTAACCACAATAGTAGCCTGAGCACCTGCTCCATCACCTAAAATAGGAACACCAGTATAGGTCATATTGGCAGTGCCTAGTCCAACTCCCCTATTTTTAATAGTTACAATCTTGAGTTGTCCGCTAGCAGCAGCATTTGCTACCATAGGTTGATCAGTATTATTTGTTTTCCACTCATCAGGAACAGGAATATAAGATGTAGAATCAAACTTAATTGCTTGACTTGGTTTTACACTATAAAGATACTTCCAAATATATCCATCACCACTACTTCCAGCAGCTCTAGGTTCCAAATCAGTAAATGTTGGCTCATCTAAAGAAGGACCACCTTGATTATTATTTTCAGGATTAGCATTATTGAAGATACATGCATAAACTCTGAAATCACTATTCATTACATAATAATTTGCAGAATAAATGTCAAAAGCACCCGAAGGTTGAGAGGCATTATCTCTAGTAATATCATTTCTCCACATGTCATAGGTAACACCTGATGACCATTGCAGCTTTCTAATTACTTGACTTATATCACTACTGCCAATTCTCTTGACAGCTAGCATAGTGTCCCAATAATCATTAACCTGTCCGAAACTATCTTTAGGTCCAGGAGGATCAGAGTCCCAAGTCGATGAATAGTTGGTAGCATTAGGCAGTCCAATAAATGCATAATAAGAATTAGCACTAGATTGTACACCAACTACAAAATTGGTCGCATTCAATATACGAAGCTGATCAGTAATTATTGCCGCCATTTGTGGAAGTTTTTTTTCTATTTATTAAGGATTATCTAAGAGTCGGATAGACAAATATAGTTCCACCCATTCCTGTGTGAACAGTACACTGATAATACAGAGTATCAGGAGCATTAAATGGTACTTCAAAAATAATAGTTGATCCACCAGCACCATCATTATTAATTACTCCAGAACCATATGCTGCTCCTGTAGAACCATTTTGAGTGGTTTGAATTCTAAATGGATGTGCATTAGTACTATTACCATTAACAAACTGATAAGTATTACCTCTTGCAAGATAAAGATCTGGATCATTTTCTGTTGCAGTAAGTCCAATACCAGTAAATGTATAATCAGTAGTGCCATTAGCACCAAGAACCCAGGTTCCTCTAATAGAACGAGAAATGTCCCCACTTACAGATGAACCAGCACCAATTACAATTCCAGTAGATGAAGTAGTTACAGCAGAACCAACTACAGAAGAAGTAGATGTTGTAACACCACTAATAACAATACCACCAGCCCCAGTATCAACACTTGCACCATTAAGTTCACCAGTCACATCGCCTGTTACATTTCCAGTTAAAGGTCCAACAAAACTAGATGCAGTAGAAATACCAGAATTAACTTGCCCTACATTATTAAGACTAACAGCACCAATAGTAGCAGTGGTTGCTGACAAATTAGTAACAGTACCAGTAGTTATGGTTGCAACACCAGAATTAACATTACCACTGAATGTAGTAGATGTTGTAACACCCAGAACTTCTAAACCCCAAGTAGTAACAGTAACTCCAGTACCCAAAGTAGGAGTACCAGTCAAATTACCACTAAAGGTAGCAGCAGTTACAATACCTGCTTGACCTGCATCAACACCCCATCCATAAAGTGAAACCCCAGAACCAACAATTGCTTTAGTAGCAGTAACTATTCCAGAATCCACTTGCCCAACAAAAGTTGTGGCAGTTGCAAATCCCGATACAGTTAAGTCTGTAATAGTGGCAACACCAACTTGTAATACTCCACTGACAGTAGAAACACCAGCAGAAGAGACATATATTGCATCAGAGAATGTAGCAATGCCAGAAGAAGTAATATTATCGGTTCTAGCAACACCAGTTAAATTTGTACCATCTCCAAATAAGAAGTTAGAATAAACATCAGTTGCCTGAACAGAAGTAGCACCTGTAACAATACCAAGAGTAGTAATACCAGGAACACTCAATCCAGTACAAATACCAATTATATTCAGACCATTCGTTCTCCCATCAACATATAATTGACCTACAGTAGCAAGACCTGCTACATTTAAATCTGTGAAATCATTTGGTGTAGCTTCTATTGCAGATTCAATTGTTGCTGTAGTTGTAGCATCAAGAGATGCTATATTACTTAATTTTCTTGCAGCAGTAACAACAGCATTAGCACCAACACTAAATGATGATGCAGTACAAACTCCACTAATATTTGCACCAGAACCACCAGTAGCATGTAGATCTGTACCTGTAATTATCCCACAAAGAATACTAGGAGAACCTGATAATCCTTGAGCATTAGTTGCAATTGTTGCTGTACTAGCAGTACCTGTCAGATTACCTGTTACATCACCAGTTAAATCTCCTATAACTCCGCCATTAGCATCTATACTACCAGTAAATGTTCCAACTCCGGTAACTTCAATTCCAGCAGAACCAATAGTTACTGCAGTACCAGTTACATTAGTTGCAGTAAGATTTGTAATAGTTGCATTAGTAATAGTTGCAGTATCAGTAATACTAATAGCTGTTGCAGCAATACCAGTAGTTCCTAAAGTAACTGTACTAAGACCAACCCAAGAATCTACCCCTGTTCCTCTAACTGAAAATGAAGTTGCTGTTACAACCCCAGTTACCTGAACACCTAGTGTGCTAGAGGTAACAACACCAGCAGTAACCACTGAAGTGTTAATTACTGCGGAACCAGCAGTTACAATACCAGCAGCATTGAAGTACCCAGCAGAAGAGAATGTATTACCAGAACCTACTGTACTATCTCCAAGAGTAGATACCCCAGTTACATTAAGAGTCTCTGCACTGATTACAGCAGTGTTTGCCAGTCCTGTAATGGTGGGAGCACCATAAGAAGTGGAAATACTAAGAGGTCCTGAAACTGCAATAGAACTAACAATTCCTACAAACGTACTACTTCCATCTCCTATTATTCCATAAACTTCAGTAAAGTTTGAATTGACTTTAACGGCACCAGCTAATAGGCTATCACCTGTGCCATCATTCGGAGTCGTTCCTGTACTTATTCCTAATTTAGCCATCTATTTTTGCTTAGTGGTTTCCGTAAAGGTATTTATTATTATGAAATGACATAATTCCTGAATCTGAGTGGATTATACCTAGTAACCACTCCAGAAGTAGAAATACCAAGTATTCCATTGTCACCCCAGAAGTCATATGAATGAGTTTTGGTTCTGGTTCCAAAATCAAGTTTACCCCAACTAAATTCTCCCATAGTAGGAGCATGGGTAATTATTCCAGTATATGGTAGATATTCCTGTGTATCCCATGTAGTCTTACCAACACCAGTTTGATTATAAGAGAAATCAATTAAATTAGAAGAGAAGTTTCCTCTTGCTGAAGAAATTCCAGCAACGTTACAGAATACTCTTCTCACATCAGTAGTAATTCCAGTAAAGTGCGAACTGACGCCAATCAGAGAATTAGGAACTGTAACTGTTTCTGCACTTGCAACTTGATAAACACAATCCAAGAAAGAAGTAGTAGCGCCAACTTTAACTGTGGGATCAGTCTTTCTTGTTTCAAGAGTACCATTAGCAAAGGTTAAATTAGTATCAAATGCAGTAAAGTAATCACTAGTTGTAATACCACTTACTGTAGTAGCACTAGAAACAGGGCCAGTTCCACTAGATTGAACATTTCTCAACATAGAATCTGGTGGAATCCAGAAATCAAACATTATTTGAGTTGTACCCCCGCTAGTTGTAGTACCAAATCCTACAATAGTTCCATAATCACCAGTATATGCATCAATATCAATCTTCTCTTTTACTGTATCTGGAGGTGCAATGAAAACAGTAGGTGGATTTGTAGTGGTATATCCAGTTCCAGCATTTGTTACTGTTAGACTGGTAACAACATCACTAGACAATGCTGCAGTAGCAGTTGCTGTAGTATACCCACTTCCTTCTGCAGGAGGAGTAAATTGAACTGTAGGGGTTCCAGTATAACCAGCGCCAGCAATAGTAAGATCTAAAGAAGTTATAGTTCCAGTATCAGAAACTATTGCTGTTGCTGCAGCACCAGTATAAGTCTGCTGAGAAGTTAATTCAATATAATTCTGCAGATCATCTCTACTAGCATCTGTTTCATGATAAAGATTAAAGAATGGTCTTACATTTTCAACATATCCCACTGTAGAAGAACTACTAACTGGTTGTATAAGATAAGTTGTAGGATATACATCAGTCTCATATTCATCACGTGCTTTTGAAATAAATTCATCATTAATAACTTTATCATCTAACTGTTTTGTCCAATCTACTGGTCTTAATAAACTCCTATCTGTACTCAATCCTAAGCCCCTATAAGGGTTAGTAGTTACTTGATCTGAAGTATATGAGGTAATTCCAGTAACCACCCTTGGGAATTGATTATAACCAACACCCTGACCCATATCTGGGTTATTATTGATGTCTAGAATATCACCTGCTTTTACTGTATTAGCAGTCTGGGTGAAGACAACATCAACATCACGAGTTCCCTTATAGAATAAAACCTTACATGTGTCACCATTTCTAGGAGGAGTAGTATATACAATAGCACCTCCTCCACTACTTAAAGTATATGCTGAATTGGGTTCTTGTAAAACATTATTGATGAATACTAAAGTAGTCATAATGGGATCAATAAGATTACCATTATTTGCTGCTATAGCAACTGGTACTTCATCAAGACTCAATCTAAAGACCGTTCTGCTTCCATCAAATAGATTCTGAATAGGATCTAATACTTCTAATTGTCCAAATGTCCATCCACTAAATTCATCAGTATAAACTTTCTGTATATCTACTCTAAATTCATCATAAGTCTTAGTAGTATCAGTAGGTATTCCAGTGGTTCCACCAACAGGAATTGTTAATATCTCACCATTACCGAACCCAAACCCTTCACGTTTAATCTCAAAACTGATTACACTAGATCCTTGCCCAACTACTATATCAATAGATGCACTCTGACCAACTCCAGTAGTAGAAGCTGAGCTATAAGTAAGAGGGATATTTGAATAAGGTAGAGGAGAATCTATTACTACTGATGGTGGATTAGTAGTAGTATATCCAGCTCCAGGATTAGTAATAGCAACACTTACTATATGACCACCACTAATAGCAGCAGTACCAATAGCAACATAACTTGCAATACCTACTCCAGCAGTCTGAACCCCAACATTAACTACAGTTTGAACTCCAACTCTATAACCAGAACCTGTATTTCCAATACTAATAGAAGAAATAGTTCCTAATCCAGAAACAACAGCAGTTCCACCAGCACCAATTAGAGGCTGGAAGGCAAATCCAGCAGCAGATCCAACAGAAATAATTTTACCACCAACAGGATATTCTGTTCTATTTGCATTCTCACCTAAAATTGTATCAGTAGGTCTACGAGCTGTTGCATCTTCTTCTCCAGTAAACGTAATACTAGAAGCAGCACCAGTCTGAACTATATCATATGAACCCTCATAAATGCCTGTAGGCTCTTGGAAGATATTATTAACTAAAACTACTGCATTATCAGTACCAAATCCTATTGCATTAGTTTCATCTCCACCAATACCGGCAGTCAAGTTAAAGTAACTTGTGATTCCAGTAAATTGATCAGAAATATCATTAAGAACCATATTCTTAGAATAAGTCTCAAATTCAGCACCTCTAGGTGCAGTTCTCATGAATGTTCTACCTTGGAAAGTAGAATGAGTAGTAATTCCAGCCCAATCTCTTTGATCTGGATCTGTAGTTGTACTTAATGGTGTTTTACCATAAGGTGCCTGCGAGAAGTGAATAGTATTATAGACAATATTATACTCACCACTTAATTTAGTAACCGTGGATCCAATAGAATGAGCATCTATGGTTGTTCCCATCTGTGCTCTTATAGTATTAAGATACTGGGTTCCTCCCACACCTACTCCAGTAACTTTTATTATCTCATTGTCTATCTTAATAAGATCATTAGCAGCAAATGAGGTTATTCCTACAGTAGGAAGATTCTGATCGAATACAATAGCCTCAGATAGACCAGAAGTAACAGCGGTACCAGCAATAGGAGATTGAATAATATTATCAATAGCAACTAATGCTTTAGAATTCTGATTATCAGCAGTCAGGTGGTGTGAAGTTCCTATACCAACTGCAGAAATTTCTAATACAACAGGAGTAGTTTTCAGAGCATTCTCTGCAGTAGTTGCAAATCTTAATTCTCCTTGACTCTTAACTACAGCATAAAGATCCTTAGGAAGTTTATCTGTAGAACCTACGCCAGGAACGGTGGTTGTTTCAATACTAACAGCATTAGTACTATTTGTTCCTGTGTAACTATAAGTAAGTTTTTCTCCAGTTACAAAGTAATGATCAGGAATCTTAACTACATTTTGCGTTGGATTTACAGATGCACTTGAGTTTCCATCAAACTGTCTTCTGAAGATGTCTAATTCATTATGCTTTAATCCAAATGAAGTTCTAAGATCTAACTTTGTTCCAACATAACGTCCCCTATCAGCATAATAGATTAAATTATTCAAATCTAAATCAGGAGCTCCTGGAATATCATTAAATGGTTGTATTTCAATTCCAAATATACTAACATTTACAGCAGCATCTGTTCTTGGTGTAAAGGTTAAATCAATATTATTACCAACAGAGGAAATTCCTACAGTACCAAGACCAACTGTACCCAAACCAACATTACCAAACTCAACTACTGCCTGATTAGAAGCAGAGTTTAGAACACATGCCTCAAGACATTCATATTGCCCAGAAGCAGAGGCATTACTACCTTCTATTGATACAAAGTAATATCCACAACTAGCCTTAAAGTCTAATCCAGATCCATCAGTTCCATAAGATGCTATAGTTCCAGTTGAACCTGCAGCAATCTGAGTCCTATTTGAAGTTAATCTACCAATCTCTAACAAGCAAGATCCAACTCCAGTTACACTACCAGTAGCAACGTTCATCATAGAAGCATTACAGGTAAGAGCAATTCCAGAATTAGTAAAATTAGGAATAAAGTCTACTAAAACATTTCCACCACTAACATAAGCGTGATAGGTTCCGAACCCTGTAGGAAGTGGTCCACCAGTATTCTGGATGTCCCCATATTCCATCATGGATACTGAACTACCATTATTGATTATGTTTAATTCACTACCATAATATAATTCATTATTATCCTCCAATTGAGAAATAATCTTAGTTGATCTCCAAGATTGTGGAATCGTAGCAATTGTTGTTGTAGATCCAATTCCAGCTGTTGAATCATATGGTATATTAATACTTGTAGATGCTAATGAAACAGCATTGCCTAATGCAGTACTTCCTATACCAATCTCATTATCTTTAAGACTAATGGATACAACTGAAGCGTCATACTGATTCCATTCTGCTTTAACAGGAACGAAAGTTAAATCCCAACCAGTCTTAGTAGGATTATAATCAAAAGTCCCCAAATGAGGGTAAGTTTCCAATGTTGCATATTCATTGACATATGCTATTCCATTATGTTGTAAAAGTGAAACAATAGAGAATTGCCTTTCATCAGAATAAACTTCATCCTTTACAAAAGTTAAGCACTTGTTAAATCTATCATTAGTACCATAGAAAGGTGCAATTGCAGACCACCTTTGAGGTCTTTCCTGACTATTGAAAGTATCACTAAAATTATCAATTGCAAGTACTCTATTACCTATAGACTGATAGTAATCTGTAATAATTCTATTAGCAAATATAATATCTCTAGATACATCCAAATCCTGTATCTTAACAGTAATTTCACTTACATAATCAAAATCACTAAAGGATTGAGTACTAGCTGTAGTATCAATATCAATAACAAGTTCGAAATTAGCTGGTTCTGTCCTAGTAATAACAGCTTCTGGATCTTGACTTTCAATAACCAAATCACCAAATCTTGCAAAACCACTAATATGACTTAGATTGCTTACAGTATTATCCCATTTGTCTATAGGAACCAAAGATTTCAATGCATAAGAGAACCTTTGATAATATTCATTATCAGGAAGCTTCTGGAAATTACTATTAAGCATCCCAGAATCAGTTTGCCACCCATGAACTACTGTTGCACCTGCTCCAGTAGCAATCTCAGCATCAAACTGAAGATTGGATTCAACATATGCTTCTACATGAGAACTTAGACCTTTAAACTTAGTCCCTGGTTCTAATTCCTGCTGAATAGAAACTACTAAAGTTTCACTATCCGGATTCCATCTTTCAACAGTACCTACAGCACCCTTATCATCCTCTACCTTCTCTCCTTTAAAGAATTGATTTTGCTTTAACTTAGTTTCATAAATTGGAAAATGATTCTGAAGTACAAGTCTTCCAGCAGATTCTGCAGTATCCATCTTTCCAGGAATATCTCCTGTTTTTAGGACATCTTTCATAGTAAATTCTATGAAAGCATTAGAACCACCAATTTGACCACTAGAAGCAGTTATGGTCCAGAAATGGAATCCATAATCTCCAGAATTATAACCCTTTCCTGTACTACCAACACCTACACTAACATTTTCCAGTAAGAATTTTTCTCCAGGATACCATCCACCAGATTCAAAATCCTCAGACTTACTAAATTCTCTATCCATATAAAGTCTAACACTATGAGGTTCCCCAGTAGAGGTTCCTGCACCAGTAGCAGAATAAAGTAAATCTCTAATACCAACACCATTAGAATTACCAACTGGAATGATTCTAGGAGGTAAATCATATATTCCTTCTACATTCTTAATAATCTTAACTTCACGTTCTCCCAAATCGTAAGAAAGGTCAACATCAAATAATTGCTCATTAGTATAACCATCCAAAACAACCAAATCTGGAGATACAAGATAATTTCTTCCTTGTGAAGTAACACCTACAGAATCTAAAGTATTAAGTCTATCAACTTTAATGATATCTGGTAAATTAGGAATTACTTTTAAAGTAGCATCAGTGGGATAATCGAATCCAATTCCATTAAGTTGAGTCTTAGCAATTTTACCTATACTATTGGTTTCAGCCTTTAGGATTGCTCCACTACCTATTCCAGATCTAACAGTAGATCCAATAGACACTCCTGTTACCTTAGGTATTTCTCTATATTCAGTTCCACCATTTCTAATATCTAATTTAACAATAGGACCTTCTGCTGTCTTAGAAATTGTAGTATATTCTGGAACAGAATTTGTATAATTATAAGAACTTGTATCAGGAGTATATGGAATATTATAATCAAAAGTTGTACTACCTATCCCACTTGCAGAAATATTATAAATTCCATCATAATAAGTTTTTCTAGCATTGATTTGATTATATTGTGGAACAAATGTATCAATTTGCAATTCCTTCTTCAATAAGGGAATAAGACTAATATTTGCAAGTTCAAATTTGTAATAAAGAAGATTGGGAGTCTCATTAGTAAAATCAATAGTAAGATGAGCATCGGCATCAATACCAATTTGTCCACTTTGGGTTACTTCAAAAGTAGAAGTAGTTTTGCTAGTAAGGAATTGATTAGAATAATCCTTATCTGAATATATCTTTAATTCAAATGCAGGATAAGTTGTCCCGTTATTCTCAAAAGATAGAGAAGAATCAGAAAGATTGAATTTAATCTTCTCATTTTTCTTCACAAGAAGTGGAGGATTAATTTTAGAAAGAGTTCCTGCAGATGCGCTTGTAATATCCACATATGCTGGATTTTTAGATTGGAGTTCTGTTCTTTGCTCAACTAATCTGATACTAGTCTTAGTATAAGGTATCACATAATAAATTCCTTCATTATTAAGTCCACCAGAAGAAGTTGAAGCGGTATGGATTACCTTATCACCTAGTTCAAATATATTTTCAGAAACTGTAATAGTATTCAAAGAAATATCAATGTCACCAGAAACAAAATCTTGAGGATCGAATACTATTCTTCTATTGTAATCATTATATTTAACTACAACATCAATAAAACCTATAGGTTTAACACTTACAGTAACTTGATCATTTCCAACCAATTGATGGGATGAACCTGTAGATACTGTAACAACATTCTGAGTAATATCACCAGTGATTACCTTCTTCAACCTTGTCGTGAAACTATGAGTATTTCCTACACCAACTCCAGTGAAATATAACAATCCACTAATAGTATTAATACCAACATAATGTCCTGTTGTCCCCATACCAACTTTGGTAGATGAAAGACCTACGAGATTCTCATTAATAGGAGAAGCATAAAGTGTCTCATACATCGTCAAAGCAACTCCAGTAGGAGCATTAGAGATACCAGTCCATACTTTAATAGAACTTCCCCCATTAGTAGAATAGGAAACCTCATCATTTATTTGGAAATTATGACCTGCAAACCAAAGAGATCTGGTTGGTACAAAATATTGAGTTAGCCCTGCACCAACACCAAAAGAAATAGCTGATGAATCAGTAACAGTTGTACCAATACCAACACTAGGGAATGCTGTTCCAGTACCACAATGATCTACTGGATTAAAATATATTTCCCTATTAATATTCCAAGTAGTCTCTGTTGTTAATGATCCTACATTAATAGAGAATCGTCTGGGATCCTCATAAAAAACAGCAGAATTGGTATGCGCTAATCCAGTAGTTCCATATTGAGATCTTAATATACGTAGTCTTGAATTTGCAAGATCCTTATTCAGTATCTTTACTTTTTCCTGATCAATATTAAGAATATCATTTTCTCTGAGAGAAGATCTTTCTAATGAACCACCAACACGAGCCCAGACTACCTTTCCGGTAGAACTCTCAGCTGCCATAGTATCTAATAGAACAAGAGCTTCACTACTTACACCAACACTGTATCCTTTTGCAAATCCAGCAATATTAGTAGAAAGACCAGCTATCCTAATTATATCTTTAGTAATTAAATTATGTGGAGTATTAGCAATTCCAACAAATAGTCTTCTGCTTCTGGCAGGAACGAATTCTACATTAGAATAGGACCTAGTAGCAAGACTAATAGTATCAATTTTTTGACCTCCTACTGATTCAACTCTTACATCAGCACCTCTTCCACTAGTTCCTGTATTATCAAATTCTACCCTATCACCAATCTTATATTTGGTTCCTCCTGTCACTACTCCCACATTATCAACTTTTCCATCTTCAGTACGTTTAACTTCTAATGTTTGTTCCTTGACTGTATTAGAATTGAAGATATATTTATATCCACTTTTAACATCATTAGTATGATATGCTTTAGTATTTCTCAACCATTCATTTTCTTGAATATCATAGGTATATTGATTAGAATTTAAATTAAAATTAAAATCATTTGGTTCAGATTTAAAACTCTCTCCTACAAAGTAAGGGAAAACAGGTCTTCTATAATTTTCAAAAGGACCGCTAGAATCATTAACAGTGTTTATTGTAGAAAAATAAGCATAAGTTCCTTCTGGATAATCTGGTGTTATACAGAATCTTCCATTATGCTTATCTAAATGTCCTTTCCCAGTATAAACATAATCTTCATTAAAGAATCCACCAGAATATACTGTAGTAGGTGGCCTATTGGTTTGATCAACTGCTAATTCATATCCAGGAATCATTGGCACAATAGCGCCAGATCCATCTTCATTAGCAAATCCATATGGACCATAAATTGGATTACCATCATATGCCCATCCTAAAATAGGAGAATGATTACTACTATCAACTTCCACTCCATTAATCTTGACTAGATCTGGCGTACCATAAAGAGTATTATCTTCATTTGATCCAGATATAGAATAAGTAGACTCTCTTAAAGGACGAGGTGCATAAATGTGAGAATATTCTAAAGATGAATCATCAATATTTTCCTCTAAGATCCCATCATCATCATTAATAGTATTAAAGTTTCTTTCAAATAAATTAACACTCCAACTACGAATATTAGCAGTTACTTGCGCTGTCTTTCCCGGAGCAACTAATACAATCTGAGTACTACCTGCAACATATCCAGCTCCTCCACTAATAACTTTAATTTCGGATATTTTGCCTTGATCTACAAGAGGAGTTAAACGAGCATGAGATCCATCAGGACTTTTAATTTCTATATCTGGAGGTGCATGATAAAATCTTCCTCTATTATCAATGAGAACTTGTGTAATCTGACCATTATTGATAACCGGAGTACATTGCCCCAATTCCCCATTCTCAAATTCTATTAAAGGTTGTCTATCAAAGTTAATTATTTCGGAAGCACCATATCCTACCCCACTTTCAGTTAAATCAACAGATGTTATTTCTCCCCTAAAGATAGGTTGCAAAACAGCTCTAAAATCTTGATTTACTGCAGTACTGACCCCTATAACACCTTCTACAGTAGCAGTAATGGGTGGATAATTAAATGATCCCAATCCATCTGATATTAAATCAACTAGAATGTTATTATCATAATAATGATCTACCCCGGTGGACCCTATTCCAACTTCACTAAGAGAAAATGTATCAGCACTATACTTAATTACATAATATTCCTTTACATCAGATAACCCTGTTACAACACTCGCTGCGATAACATCTCCATTAGCATCTAAAGGTCCTGTATACTTTACAATCTCCTTATTTTCATATCCATGATTAGTTATAGTAAATCTATCAATAGAAGTTGTTACTCCTGCTGTTGTTCTTAAAGTTCTCTTCTTATTTTGATATCCGCTTCCTGGATTAGTTACTACAACACCACTAATCTTTCTTTTTACTTCTACTGATCTTATAAATTGAACCCCTTCTCCATATCCTGTAAGGCCAATAGTATTAACTCCAGAAACAGCCTCTCCAAAGTTATTATGGAGTTTAATCTGGTAATTACCCACAACACTCACATAATAACTAGAATCGGTCACCAAACCTACAACATTATTCTGTCCTGCTGATTCATATACTATTTCTTCATAATCTCTAAACTTGTGGAATGTTGTAAATCCAATAGTATCAGTTGTTAATCCTATCCCATTAGTCCCTGCAGATGCCTCTGTAGCATTAAAAGGTACTTTATACTCTACAGCAGTCATACTGGGTTCTGCTGCTGCCCCTACCCCATTACCACCATTGATTATGATTACTGGATCTCCAATATAATCATACCCTGGCTCTACAATATCAATCCTTTCTAATTGCCCACTTACTCCAATAATACCAGTTGCACCAACTCCAACTTCATCATTAAGAACTATCCTAGGAGGATTAATGACGTCATAGTTGTACCCACCCCTATTAACTTCAAATGATTGAATATCCCCATAATATACAGTACTATTTGGTGATTTATAATTAACAATCTCAACTCCATTATTCAGAATACCAGTATAACCTGGATCTGTAACATAATTTCCGCTTTTATTGTCTGGTGGAAGAATTTGTCTGCATATTTTTTGAGTATCAAAAATTCTTTTGTAATAATCAAAGTAAATAATCTGATTATCTACTATATCACCAGTAAGTTCAACAAATTCACCTGCATATAAATCTCCCTTACTTCTTGCCAATCTAATATTAGTGGAATTCTCTCTACTTACAAAATATACTCCTTCATCAAAAGTTTCGAATCTACTAGTATGTGGAGTAATGAATGTTATACCATCTGGGGTAACAGTTACTTGATTAGTAATTCCTGGCTTATAATAAACAGTATCACCAGTATAGAATCCATGATCAGTATCTGTAGTTACTTGCCATGATGTTGCCTTATTCATCCGCCCAGAATAAGTAATTTTCCTATCATAGGGGTTAGTTTCTACATTATTGTAATTGGGAAGAGAGTTTGATGTTACAAGAACTTCATCTTTCCAAGGTTTTACATAAGTATTTTGAACATTTGCAACGAAATTCTTAATATAAGGATACCTACTGGAGGCTCCCCTTAAAATTTGATTAGTAAAGTCCCATTCTTGCCTTAAATTAAGTTTTCCTGACAGTTTTACAACAAATGATGTGCTAGAATTGATTCTAGAAACAGTACCATTAAGAACTGTAGGGGTAGTCTCTCTATTTTCGAATGTGAGATTGTACCCTGGCTTCAATAACTGAGTATCATAAGTGGAAATCTGATAAATTCTCTCATTTTCGTCAATAATTTGTATTTCTTTGACTTCCCAGTTAGTTTTTATGTTATAATTCCAATTTAATGTCTTTTCGCTCTTAGATTCAACACCTATAGATTGAAGTCTAATGGTATCTCCAACTTGATAAAAGTAATTATCTTCTTTAAATTCTAAATCTTTAAGTGTGGATCCAATTCTTACCCTAATTTGCTCATCTGTATTGATCCCAACATAAGCGTATGAGTAATCATCTAATGAAACATCCTCAGTTTCTGGAAAAGTATTATTAATTCCACTAATATGGAAAAATTGATTTATTGATTTTCCAGTATATGCTAAAGATACTCTATTATCATCTTGATCTAAAATGGTCAATAGACCTGTTTCTGGGAAACCTATAGTAGAATCAACATCAAGAACAGTCTCACCAATCCCAACAGCATTTAAAAGCTTTGTTTTGGGGTTAGGTTTGAATTCTTTATAGATCGTACCCTTTACGCTGATGTCTCTTTTCCATCCAGCATCTATAGAAATCTCATAATACTGCCCTTTACTATAAAGAATGGGTCTTACATCAGTAACAGACCCTCTTGCGCCTGTAGATTTTTGAAAAATAGTAAGATTTTTTAACTTAAGAGGGTCTCCATCAATTTTTTCAACGACAAAATCCTTAGTTATCTTATAATCTGCGTTAGAAGGACGTAAAAGATACTTGTCTGGGTGAATAACTTCTACATTTGCGGCATAAAGTGCCTTGAAAAGAATTTCGAAGGCATTATCTGTACCTTTTGCACTATAGAAACTGTGCGAATTGAAGACGAAATTTCTTTGATTGATGTCATCAGCAAATTTTCTTTCATCGAAACCAGGAATGAACTGATTTTTGATCTTTTTGAAGAATTCCTGAAGGAAAATTACATTAAGATTGTAAATAGTTGCATCTTTTTTATGCGTTGTTGCAACCGAAGGAGAAAAAACTAGTTTATCTGGAGTATTTGACCCAATATACGAAGTAATTCCACTAAAACCTCTTGCACAATTCTCAAAAGAGGTGTCAGTCTTGTATTCATAAAGAATAATTTCATCATCAATCTTTAAAAGACCATTATTCTCTGGAAATCCTACAGTAAAGTTGCCAGAAGCAGCAGCGGAGACCGATCCATCAGCATATCCAAGTTCTGCGCCTAAAATTGTAGAATCTTCTAAGTCATATAACTCATCAACCTTAACATATTGGTCTAAATTCTGTATTAAATCATAAGATCCGCCTGGAATCTCCTGAGAGATGTAATATTGCTTTAAAAATTCGGGTAAAAGCGGAAAATTCTCCCTCACATAGCGAGGAAGTTGATTTTCAACAATATCCTGGAATTTGACTCTCTGATCTACGGCCATTCTTTATTAAGTCGATTTTCTTATAAGAGTTTCTTGTTGGTAACTTGAGGTTACCGCATAACTAGTTCCAGAAAGATTATCCCCAGAAGCAATTTCATCAGGAAGCATAGTTACAGTGCAATTACTTGCATCTAATTGTAAGTAGAGATCTTGTAATCCAATAACATCATTAGAGAATGGTGTCATAGAAATCTCAATTAAAGGTACTCCTCTATCTATCTCAGTAGAAATGATATTCATTGGATTTAATTTAATCTCACCTTTAACATAATCAACAGTACCAACATTACCTTTTACAAGAACTGGTTGTGTTGGAGAGTTTAACTTGAAGAAGAAAATAGTTCCTGTCTTAAGATCTTTATTAGGAAGATCTGCCAAATAAACTACATTACTCACACCACTTACATGGAACCCTGAAGATCTAATATTGTGTCCTTCTTCACTCTTAATATGGAATCTGTTACCAAAACAAATTTCATATTCAGCAAATGTATTGATAACAGGTTCCATGTCTCTTCTCATATTTACCGTAGTAATATTAGAAGTAATTGCATCCTGACTATTATCAATAACCTGAAGGAACTTACTATACTTAAAGCGAGCACCAAACTTATTTAACTGAGTAGAATCAGAATAATCTACAATATTATTTAATACCTGTTCCTTAACATAATTTGGTGACTGTGCTTTATTAGTGTTATAATAAACAGTACTATATGTTTCCACATACAAATACTTTAGATCAAGTATTTCAGTTATAATACCTGCAACAGAATATCTTTTCAATTCTTTTTTAATATTTGCTTTAATGGCACTAGTCAAATAAACACCATTAAATGGTTTAATACTAATAAAGACTTCACCATATCTAGGGGGTGTTAATTCTTCACCACCATATGCAGAGACAGACTCTGCTTCAGCATAAATTCTAGGAACTAATGCTTCGAAGTCTGGTGCTGTAACTGCTCTATTCTGGGAAGCATAGATTTGAGTAGAATATTTTTTAACTGATTCTACACTTTCAATTGATTTTCCACCACCAGAAGGACTATTATTAGATATTACAGAAACACCTTGAGTAATAGATGTTCCATCATTACTTACTAATCTACCAGCATAGGTGAAATTGGATAGTCCATTTGCATCTGCACCACTAGAAGTAATATAACTGACTTCTATGTAATTGGGCTCTTCTATTTTCTTACCAAATGTCCCATCCCCAAAAATAACTTCATATCTTTCATTATCTACTTCTTGAAGGAAATAGATCATGGAGTCTTTCTTTACTTGAAAAAGACTATTAAATTGTTTATACTTATCTTTAACTGACGATGCTTCTGAATCCTTAACAATTACCCTTATAAGATTAGTATCAATTCCAGCATTAGGAAGGATAAATCTTTGATTGGGATTTCTTGAACTTGCAGTAAATGTTTGATTGATATATGTTCCTTCATATGCTTTTACGTTCTCAAAATATGCAACACCTGTAGAAGTTACTGGTACTGTAATATCATCAGGAATAGCAAAAGTATAAGTAGTCTTTCCAAATGTCCCAGCAGTTACTAATATAATCCCTGCTTTAAGAGTCAAAGTAACAGCAGTAGTTGCGGATGCATCTACTGAGAAAGAAATATCAGTTACTGCTGACTTCCTGGAAGTAGGAACATAACCTATATTCCTTGCCAGAGACACCACATTCTCCCTGAGAGTGGCGGAATCAATGAACACCTCATTAGTTACCATATTGGCATTATATGAGGTAATATAGGTATTATAAGCAAGTGTGTCTATAACTGTCGAGAGATTAGATCCTTCAAAATCATAATCAGTAAAATTGGAGTTAGCTCTCAAATAATCCGTAATGGACGTTTTGATCTGATCAAAGTCGACGTTACTAAAATTAACTAAAGGCATTTACCTAGTGGGTTGCAATGCAAACGAAAGTGATTGTTCTGGCACATCAATGCCAACAATAAAATATTGTACAGTTACATTAAATTCATTGTTATCATAATTTGGTTCAACTGTAATCTCATCTATCTCTACACGTGGTTCAAAGTTCTCAATGGTATTTTCAATCTCTGAACGAATTGCAGAAGCAGTTAGTTTATCCATATTATCAAATAACAGGTTAGAGACATTAGATCCAAGAACTGGATTAAATGGTCTTTCACCTGGAACTGTTAAAACTAAGTTACGAATAGAACGGGCAATTGCATTTTCATTTTTTAACGCAATTAAATCAGTATTCAAGGGATTAGCTTGAAAGCTTGCACTTAAATCTTTAAAACCTTGACTGATTCTCTGAACCGGCACTTAATTACAACAATACTAGGTTTATTTATTACACTTATTAAAAAAATGTTTACTCTTGAAGAGGAAGAGGATTCTCAAAGTCATCATAAGCCTCATTTTCCTCTTCTACCTTTTCAAATAGGTCGTTATTAGTCCTTTGAGTACCCTTCCTTTTAGGTACATAAAGATCATCTGCTATTTCACGTAAGAATGTTTCTGCCATTTTATTAATTACTTAGTTATACTCTATTTAATCGTCATATACTCTACATTCAAGGGCATCTGGATGAACATCGCAAAACTCTTCAAATGCAGTACCAGGATGATGTCTTTCATGCCAGTCATTAATCTTACCATCATTAGGATCTATCTTTTCCCCATCATGTGAATGTTCAAAAGCATCATTATGTAATTCTAGATCAGCTTTAGTATATTCGATCATACCAGAGTTGATATGCTCTTTCCCATCTTTTTCAATATAAGCATTAGTCATATTAAAAAGGTCCTTAACAATTGGTCGTACTATTTACTACTTTTCTTTCTTATCTCATTGATTGCCACCATCAAAAATATTAAGATGATGACAATAGAGTAAGCTATAACAAAGAAATTCATATAGAGATAAACGAGATTTTCGCGGATTTTTAAAGAGAGGAGGGTTTTTCTCCCCTCAAATAAGCATCGGATCTAGGATCAGTTATCAAGTACTTACAATACTGCCAACCATTCTTCCTAAAATCTTTAGACATATCCACAGGTCTATTAGCAACCAAGCATGGCTTCATTTCCCCTGTCCTCTATATTTCTTCTTTGCATTATTCCTAGAAGTTGACACATACTTAGTATGCTTCCCAGTACCTTGTCTGGTCTTCTTAGGAGTACTCTCAACATAAGTGTCTCCACTTAAACTCTTCATAATCGCCATTATCTACCTCTCCCACTATGTTGTTGATGTCCACCAGACTTCAGATTAGTCTGACTTGGTGGACCCCCTTTGGGTCCTTTATTACCCTTAGGTTTCTTTCCTTTACCTGGTTTCTTGTCGCCCATAAGTACCTCCTTAAATTACTCTAGTCTTCTCATGTCCTACTCTAATCCTAGGATCACACCAGATCTCAAATCCAGCATCCATTGCATCTAAGCAGAAACTTACATCCTCACCACACATATCCTGCACAGCACCTGATTCAAAAACTTGCATCTTCGGTGCAAACCAAGGATAAGTCATCTGCTTATGCTCAAATACGCCCTTCTTAATAAAGACCCATCCAAACCCTGTGTAGTCCACTGTAAAGGGCTTCTTCCTCTTGGAGATACCATCAACCATCTCATGGTTCATAACACCACCATTACTCCTGAAATCATCCTCATCTAACCAGTGTGCAACAGAGGTAGTTTTACCATCTTCAGTAGAATACCAACCTGCAGCAATCTGCCTTTCATTCTCTTCTACTGGGTTGCCCTCTTCATCCAGAGCATCCGCTGGCAGTGCCAAATCACATAACTGCCAAAACTTCTCAGTGCTAAAGACAATATCACTGTCTATCCAGAGTTGATAATCATACTCTAATTTACCATCCCAAGGTAACTGATCGGGACCTCTGAGAACATTTGCTCCTAAACACTTACATCTTGCAAAGTTTACCATTGATGAGTAATCCTGAGAGATCTGTATGCTCATCTGATTTTGTACTAAATCAAAACATAATTGCACAAAGTTCTTCAGGAAAGTATAGGAGACTCCCCTGCCAGGTAAACAGAAAACAATGGCTTTTCCTTTCCACCTGGCTTTAACTGCATCTAAGTCAAACTCCTCTCCTTTTTCCTTTGATTTAGGTTTAGATGCTTTTACAGTAAATCCTTTAGCCATTTAATAATTACTCCATTTCACTTATCATTATACTTGGATATTTAGAGAATGTCAATAACTTCTCTCCACATTCTGTGGGGGGTTATTAACACTTTCTCCTCCCACACATTGCACTAAAGATAACATTAGAGCACCTATCATAATATACAAAAAATATCTCAAAAAAATTAGCGGCAACCTTATGAAAAACATTTTTACCCTCAGAAAATTTTTAAATATCTCAGAAATTTTTTTTATCTTTTTATATCTCTATCCCCATATAGAACCTTTGTAGGTTAGGGACTTTACCTTTTTTCGAATCAGGCATCGCGCCAGGGGTTTACGTTACCTAGGGATAATTATACTGTCCCTATTCACATACTGTCAAG
>Ga0209756_1001081_pt1 | contig 25607 bp, 52 predicted proteins | sample ETNvirenome_6_85_FD_184071 | JGI IMG/M metagenome (GOLD analysis project Ga0209756, IMG submission 184071) | Marine viral communities from the Pacific Ocean - ETNP_6_85 (SPAdes) (version 3) | ecosystem: Environmental > Aquatic > Marine > Oceanic | place: Pacific Ocean | collected 2013-06-19 | reverse complement strand
TTCGCTGACAGTATCAAAGTCCCCTGAAATCTCGGGCCACTGAAACTGTACAGGGCCACCCGTTACAGGCCAAAAAATAGTGAACCCAAACTCATTCCTTACCCGGTACATTTAAACAGCCTTGTATTTTAATTATATTGTTTCTTCTTGCCTCTCTTATCAGTTTGTCAAAATATTTAGTGGCTGATCGCTTAAAACATTTTAATTCTTTGTCTGTTTCATTTGGCATAATATTGTTCTACTTTAATAGACCCTACTGGATTCGAACCAGTGACCTAACCGTTATGAGCGGCCAACTCTAACCAACTGAGCTAAGGGTCCATAATTCCATATTTATAAATATGGAATTATGTATATTACTTCTTTTTGGCAATCACTGATAGTTGACCACAAGCAGCACCGGCTTCAATCTCTGCTTTAGTTGCGATAGCAATTCCAAAATCATAACCTTCTTTCTTAAGTTGTTCTTTAATATCCTTAATCTTCATGAGTATCTCCTTAAAATAATTTTTGTTTGCCAAATCCTGCTAACAATTGATCCTTATCATAAACCAAAAAGTTTTCACATGTGTTTCGCAAAGTTTGTCTGACATAAAATTTTATTTTTCCTTATATTATATTTACTTGTTTAATGATGCCACCACCTAAATCATTTTCTTCTGAAATCTCATTAAGGTTAATTGGGCTGAGTTTGATAAAGAAATATTTTGGATCAAAACTTTTTCGAAGTTTTGCTATATCGAAATCTGAAAAATCAACTAATGTCATATTAATTGTGGTTTTCAGATCACTCTTGGTACGAATTTGACCCAATTCCTCAATCGTCAATTTTTTGCGATACGGAATAAGTCTATTACGAGCATCTTCATCTAAACTATGAAGAGACAATTGAAGAGTAATATTATCTTTTACAAAACTAAAATCAGAATCGTTAATTCCAATTGTTGATACATAGTGATGGGCTTTTTTACAAATCTCTCTTTCAACAATGTCTATTGTCTCTTTTACATTATCAATATTTAGAAATGGTTCTCCCATACGAGTATAATTAATTTTAAACTCTATGCTTTTGTTGGGATCGATATCAGAGTGGAAAGAAAGAACAAATTTTATCTGCTCAACAATTTCCTCTGCTGTTAAGTTTCGCCACTTTTTCAATTTGCCAGTAGCACAAAACTTACAATGAATCGGACAACCACTCATTACCGAAACACCAACCATCCAACGCTCTTTCCTACTTCCAACGCTACTATCGTGAAGAACATTGCTGTTGTCTGGTGTGTATTTCGTATATGCTGGCAAAAAAGTATCTGTTACCTCAATAGGAAAACCATCAGGCGTTTCTAAAGCCCAAACTGTCCCATTGGTAAAATCTTTTCTCGTTATGACCTTAAACATCATTTCTCCCAACGAAAGTTTCACGACCAATTATTAAGTTTTCAAAGTTCTAATCGGCTTAGATGGATTTGAACCATCGGCCATCACCTTATCAGAGTGGTACTCTACCAGACTGAGTTATAAGCCGCCTAACCCCTTGGGTTATAAATGTTATATTACTAAATTAAAAGTTATCGACTTTTTTTTAACCACTCTGCCCGGCCCTTGATGGGAGCTAGGTCAAAATGCTCAATGGCCTCTCTATCTTCAATAGATTGATAATTTTTCTTTCTCATTGGAGCAACGTCCCAACGAATTTCACCTTCTCCGTTAATAGAAAATAGAGCAACTCGACCAAGAAAAGGATGTAGCCAAGAGGCTGAACGTTTTCCGCTAACAAATTCAGAATCATGGACCAAAACAAATGAGTTAGATTCGCTACTCCAAAAAACTTGAGGCGTTGTTGCCATGTTGTATAGTTTATAATCTACACCATGAACACTAAGTGGGACAGTTTTTTGACAAGATTTATCCATTATTTCCTCTAATATGTTGAATCATTGTCCGTATTACAAATACAACATTGTCCATTCTCGTGTTCAGTTTTCTCTCCGCATTCTATACAGTAAAAATAATAATAACCTTCATCGTTGGCACCACGATCTTGCTCCTCTACAGGAAGATAATCGCTCACATAATCTCTATATGATCCATACGGGCTTCTAGACATCTTTTATCTCCATGAAACTTCGGCAAGTGGGGGAATAATTCCTTTTGGGGCTTCTCTAACTTCCCTCAACTCATATTCTCTAAAAGTGAGATTCCCCACTTTAAAAAATATTCCATTAGGTGTTTCAAATTTTTCTCCAGTAATTGTACAACCTGTGGATGGAACTTCTAACTCATATATTCCCAAAGATTTTGTGCTTTTCATTGCCATTCCTTTATGACTTAACCCCCCAAGTCATATACTAGTAATCAGGACAATTTACAATTCTGGACTTCTTGAAATAAGATTTTGCTCGCATTGTAAATGAGGCAAATTCTTCGGCCATACTATCTGGAACATTCGGTGAGACCTGAAAGCCCAAAGCTCTTGTAATAGCAGATGCCATTCCAAGAGAAGGCTCGAAATCATCTCCCGCATTTGTGTTGGTAAGAGAAAAACCAACGCCATACTTCTTCTTACCAATCTTAACAGCAACCATTACACCAACTTTCTTCGGCAACCCAGGAACTTCAATGTGTCCTCCATTTAACAACTCCAAATTCTTACCACCAACATTTCTCCAAATGTACTCCGCAATGACCTTAGACCGCTTACCTTCGTCTAGAATCAAATTAGCTTTTCTTTTCTTAGACATGCTCTTCTCCTTGTTTGATTTTACCAATAATATAATCTGATTTTTATTTGATTTTCTTTTGCCCATCTTTTGATAATGGACTTCTCTGCTTCAGTTGGAGTTCTGTTATATCTTCCTCTGGCCTGAACTATCTCCTTACGACCATTTACTTCTATGGTAATTTGCCTAACACTGTCCTTTTTCAAACTCCAAATAAAACAACTACCATTTACCATTCTCTTGTTATATCCTACCACACAATGCTTGAGTGACTTTCCCTCCTTACGCAATTCTTTAAGATTAAGTATCGGGGTAATTGTCCAAATATTAATTTCCTGATAGAACTCCTTGCTACTTTTCTTCTTTTTCTTTTCATAAAGAAAACTGTCAACGCCCACAAGAGCCTCATATTCCTCTGGGCCAGAGATATTTTTTACATATAGTTCTTTGTGCCACTCTTTAACAGCGTCCATTACAGAATTTACTGTTCGACCTTTCAAACTGTAATTGGGATTATTATAATATCGATCATCAAAAAAATCCAACATCGGAGTAATAAGGCTGGCGCTTAGTAATCCAATTTTTGACAACCAACTAATAATCTCAGAATAGCGAGCCTCCCTTGGCTTGCCATATATTTGAGGTCTTGCTGCAACAAATGCTTGAAATATTCGAGGATCTCCACCCTGAGCCTTAAACTGTGCTTCCCTGATTGCTCTAACAAAAGTTGGCTGGTTGGAGCTTAAAAAGAAATGAAGCATTCTTTTTGTCAAAAGAGAATCAATAGATGTTCCAAGAAGATCTTTTGGTCTTCCACCTCTTGTGAGATGACGCAATGTGAAAAGAGCAGCATCTCTATTATAATAATTTTCATCAATAAAAGCATTGTAAAGAAAACCAGGAACCGGATAAGTTATATGACAATGCTTGATCAACGAAATAAGAATTCCTCTTGGACTTTTAGTTTTTGGCTTCCACCCAGCCAAAGATTCTTGAGAATATATCCTAGTAAAAGAAGGATGATCCGATACACGATTTAGTCTAGCATTTTGTGTTTTGTTATTGGAAAAAGAGAAAACTTTTTTTGTCGTGCCATGACCGTAACTGCGCTGAGCAAGCCTTATTTTTCTCTCATACTCTCGGGCTTCTTTCTCGGCTTTCCTCCTAGCGTTCTTTTTCTCTCTTTGGTAGTAACTTTTTTCCTTCATATGCTGTGACATATCGAACACCTTTATAAATCCCGCTCGTTATATGATTATAAATACACTTTTACTTAGTCGGATATTAAAAATCCTTCAAAAAAAATAAAATCTGGATAGATCCTATCTGGAAACTACTTATTTTTTACAAAAGTAGGACGTAACATGTCTTTAATCCCGCTATGTCCGTCACATTCAGACATAGTAAGTCTGCCTCGTGGATCATGGCCACCACAGATCGGACAAATTGGCACATTCACATAACGTTTCTTATCATCATTGTGCCAAAATGTTATCATTTTTCCATTGGAACTGGTCATTACTTCAGAGATTTCATGAGTCAAATTCTTTTTACTCTTCATTATTTACCTAACTTATTATTTTTATTCAATGGGGTCTGAGATGACTTCACCATCTCGTTCAATCATTTCAAGAACTTCTTTCATTGCTGCATTATATCCCATTTCAATATTCATCATGACTCCGGGATGATTTGCCACAGTAGGAAAATTTGGCTCTCAAATCTATATCCCCACAACGTTTCTTAATTTCCTCGATTTTCTCATCTGTTAGAATAAGTTTAACTATTATTATAGTAACTCCTTTTGTTTCGAAAATTATATCACTACGTGCTAAAGGTTCCACAGTGGACACTGGGAACCTCTAGCATTTATTTAGTTAAAGACAAAGAAGTATCTCTTAACTATTATGAGCCTTAGAACCCCAAGGGGTAAGATTCAAGCCCAACTGAGCCTTGCCAACACCCGGAAGATCTACAGCACCGCCGCACCACAGATTGTCGGACTTGCCAGACTCTGCCAATCGAACCTTTACATTCGGGTTAACACTCTTGAGAGTGGTCTGATTGCCGTCAGCATCCTGAACAACAATCGCTACCTCGATAACACTTGCTCCCTTAAGCATCGCCTTAACACCGTCCGCATCATAAGCCTTCTTCGTCTTTGCCTGTGCCTTTGCCATATACAATTCTCCTTAACCGTGTCCGTTTATGTTTTATAAGACTCTTTGGTTGGACATTCCTAAGAATCTATGGAAACGTCACACCGACGTTAACCTCTCATTTATCAGGAGTCTGAAGTTTATTTTTATTTTCTTTAACTATCAAAACAATTGTACAGATAATTAAAACAATGAAAAAAATCGCAAGTATTAAGTTACTCATAATTACTTTCCACAAGCTGTACAGATATCATACATGCCGCCGCCAGCTTTTCTTGTAGAGGCTCCACACCAAAAACAAATTGTCCTTCCATCATTATTTCTTGGGGCGATTTCTGATACTTGCTTTGACGTTTGTTTTTCGAGGCCAAGAAATTCCCTAGCACTCAGAATTTTAAAGCCCCAACCGGCATACATTTCTTCTGAATCTGACATGTTTGGATTATGGCCTAGTGTTTTACTATTATCATGCCAAGAAATATAAATCCCGCTAGCACGATCACAAATTTTTTCCCAATAATCCATGGTTTTTCCGTCTGGCTGTTCTACATCATAATCACTAATGAATTTACTAACTACACTATTAATTTCGTCTGAAGAATTACAAAATACTACTGTATTCATTTTCTACTCCGTAGGATTCCAAATACAAAGATGTCGTTTCTTTTTACCAACAAAGAATTCGGACCAACCGTCAGGAATATCTTTATAAGCAGTTTGCTTTCCACAAAAACTAACATATTGTGCATGACTATAAGCATCTCTGCTATGAAATACTTCCATATCATCTGGAAGATTTTCCAACATGCTTTTTAATTCTTTAACAGTCATTGACTTACCTTTTCTCCAATCTACAAGAAATACAAGAAGAATATGAGAAAGTAGTATATTGATGAAATTTTGATGGACCCCCACATGTACAGTATTTTGAGTCATTTTCCTCAAACTCAGTGTCAATTACATCATCTTCTTCGAATCGTAAACAGCTTTCATTAACAACTGACCTTGCGCTAGAGTCATAAGGATTATTTTCTTGGAAAAAGATATCTCCATCGTCGTCTTCAAAATCAACAGTGAAAACATCACCAATTTTTAAATTTGAAAGTTCTGTCTCATCACTCTCACTATATGTATAATACCAAGGCTCTTCAACAATAATAACTTTATCGTCCTTATCAAATCTTTTCATTTTGTTTCTCCTTAATTTGGCACCCTCGGGAGGAATCGAACCTCATACCTTCCACCCTATGTTTAAGGACCGGTTTAGAAGACCGGGATAGGGGTCGAGGGCGAACTCGAAATTTCTATTAATATTATTCTATACTATTGTAAATTCAATTCACAAGGAGAAATAATATGATAGTAAAATGTAATTGACCAACCTTTGCTGTGGATTCTAGCTTTTCTTTGGAATGCTCATTTTCGTAATACCAGGGCTTTTCGGTAACAATAACCTTTTCACCTCTATTAAACTTTGCCATCTTATTTCCTTTCGTGAGGATTTCCACAAAACAAACAAAAATCCCAACAAGGATCCTTATGATCATCATACCAACAAACTTTTGTTGGTGAATTTTTACAATCCCAACTACCCTCGGCTGGTCGAGTAACTTGTGGTTTCCACATATTACCATTAGGAAGCATGACATTATGTGTGTTACCATCTTTATCAGTTAGTTCATTAAAAGTATGACCCTCTTCTGATTTTGGAAGATGATCATAGATTTTAAGTTTATGCCAGCGCATTAAACTACGATCAAGATGTAGTCGAAATTGAATTGCTGGTTTGATAACCCACTCCATCATGTCTTCTTCAGATAGAGGATCTTCCATATTTTTAGGAGGTGGGCCTCTCCAAATATGAAATAATCCGGCCTCCAAGTCTTCGTCAGTAATATCAACTTCGATTGTAACTTTCATCTTGATTGTCCAACCCACCAGACACAACCATCTGCTACAGTCGTACATCCCTCAAGGATGCCATATCCAAACAAAATACCAATGAGAATGATAAGAACTATTCAGCCAGCATTTGTCAAATTTTTCATCTCAGCACTCCCTTATAATTTTATCCATTACCTTGTATGCTCGCATCTTGTCGGAATCAATACGAAGCCTCGCCCTAATACGGATATTTGCTGGCTCCGTTGACATGTTCAGCGTTTCTCTAAGAGACATAACAACACAAGTATAAAGTAAAAGAGCTGGTTCTTTATTCACCGCCTTCTGAAGCATTTTTCTTAGGTCCATCTCATCCTCCCATATCCCTATCTTTGATAAGTAAAACGATCTCCAGCCGCATTTCTTCCAGAAGGAGTAATCGCTCCTGCCTTGTTGAGAAGCTTTCGTCTGATCAATTCTGCTTTAGCAGCATTCCAACGCTCTTCAGTAATTCCCATCTCCTGACGAGCCTCATAAAGGCGAAAGTTTTTAATTTTGCCATAACTTGATTGGTAAGAGCGAGTAAAAAAGAGAACTGCATCCTCGTCAGCTGTCAACTCCTCGGAAGGAGGAAGTAGAGGATTAATATCTTCAGGATTGCCGTAAACAGTAATCCCCAAATCTTTGCCCTGAAACATGGTGTGTTTGACAATTACAAACCCAACAGGCAACTCTTTCAACTTACTAGGTTGATCTTTGTCATAGAAAGGATGATTGCGATTAACCTGAGCTATCTCACCAGTAGCCAACTCAAAAAACACAAAGTCATCCTTGCTTCCGCCACTCCAGTAAGAGTCAAGTCGAGAAGGAATTTTGGTGCTAATTTTAAACTTTCTTCCCCGATAAGATGGATAACATGTTTCCACCATCTTCTTAAAAAAGGTATCGGGTTTGGTAATATGATGTGTCATCTTGTTTCTCCTGATCTCTCATCATCATAAGATGATATTTCCATCAGCCTTGGAAGAGTATTTGTTCTACGAACGCCAGCATCTGGAGTAAAATTGACTACTTGGCTCGTCCTTATGCTGACCGCCTCAAACGAGTCAGTCGAAGAAGTATGTGGAGGAGGCATTGATTTTACATACATCTGTCCATCGTATTGGAAAACATCAAAAGGAGCCAGGTGTTGAAAAGACATTACCGTTGATCGTCTATAGTTCCTCATCGTGTTTCCTATTTGACTTCAATTTCTTCAAAAATCGAATGGATAACTTTAGAAAGAGTATTTTCAGTCTTTCCCGTTGTAGATATCCAAGATAAAACACCAACTTCTCTTCTTACATATATAGATATAAGATGAACTCTAGCTTTTTTTCATCTTAAACTCTGCTCCTGCGATAGTTGGCAAACGAGGAAGAGAATCTATCCTCTTAATTATTTCGGCCATCGGAAGATAATTTCCTCCCGGTGTTTCTGGACCAGTATCTGTTCTTAGGATTTCCAACACCATGTCTAACGATATTGCATCATCTGGCTTATTATTCATTTGTTTATCCTACTTGAGTTGGTGAGAGCGGCGGGAATTGAACCCACATTTAAACAGATTAAAAGTCTGTGGCAATACCAATGTTTGCTACGCTCCCTAGATTAAAGTTATTTAAAAAAAATATAGAGTGCCATAAGTTGTGCTATTCGTTTTGGCCTCAACCTTTTTACCAATAATCTCTTTGCCCTGACGTTCCCAATAATAAATAATATCTCCAGGAACTTCCTTGGTGCCAGGATAAAGCTCCCAAAGAACTGGCTTACCATCCAGCCCTCTTTCATTTTTTGTATGTAAAATCCATTCCTCTGCTTGATATTTATAATCAAGTTCAATTTGAGCCATTAAACTATTAGAACTAGAATCATGTATCTTAAGAAGCATTGTCTTTCCTATTTCCCACAAGATGTACAAACATCATACATCCCACCACCAGCCTTCCTTGTCGGAGAATCACACCAAAAACAACTGGTACGCCCGTCATTGTTCTTAGGACTTTCTGATTTGGATTTTCTCTTGAGGCCGTAGGTCTTGGCCGAGTTGTAGTTCAAAAACTCAGAGTAACTAAGTTCTATCATACTGTTATCTTTGATATATGTCCTGCCAGAAATATTATTTCCATTATATCCAATATATGGAGAACCATACTGAGAATGAGTATCAATGATTAAATAAATTCCATCAGGTTGACTGTTATTTAGACAAACAATCCAAGAATCAGGAATTTTTTGGCGGCGTCTGCTTGCTCGTGCCATAATACCCTCACCCTCAAAAAACTTCATAACATGATACAACTCTTCTTCTGTTTTACAGAGGATTGCATGATTATATTTCATTATTCTTCCCTTACTAAAATTTTCTCAATTAGTACCCAAGGCCGGACTTGAACCGGCAAGCCTTTCGGCGCGGCATTTTAAGTGCCGAGTGTTTACCAAATTTCACCACTTGGGCTTGATTTTATTGTAATAATTGTGGCATTTATGAATGGAAAAATCAAACATTACAATTACAACTTCATCATGTTAATGGTAATCCAAGAGACAATAGACTAAAAAATATTAAACTTTTGTGCCCAAATTGTCATTCTTTATCACCAAATTTCTGTAGAAAAAAGAAATTGGCCATTCCAAATCATTGTATCAACTGTAATACAAAAATAAAACCAGAAAGTTTAAGGTGTGTTGACTGCTATAGAGAAAATCGAGAGAGCAAAAGAGTGTAATGCGTAACTTCAATTGTATTGACTGTGATAAAAATATTTCACGAAAAAGTAAAAGATGTAAATCTTGTGCTTCCAAGCATCACAATCAAACAAAAATTAATTGGCCTTCCATAGAAGAATTAAAGGAAAGATTGAAGCAATCCAATTACTCTAAACTAGGAAGAGAACTCGGCGTTTCAGATAATGCTATCAGAAAACATCTTAAAAACAACTATTAAATTATCAATTTACTCATTTGGTTTCCGCACCCAACTGTTTTTGAATGATTATAAGAAGACAGTCATCTTCATGCTTAATCCCAGATATCTGAGACCTACTATCATCGCCATAACAAATAGTACATTCACGATAACCAGGACCACCGTCTTGATATTGCCGAGCCCCACTTTCAAGATCTTCAAGAAGACTTTCGATATTATCAAGAAGTTCAGAACTAATATGTGGCATTGTCTTATTCCTTAGTAATTAAAACTTTTTCCTCGCGTTTTGTGAACTAATTTTTTCAATTAAAGTAAGTCAGAAAAAGTTTTTGTCAAGAAAAAAATTCTGTACCACCTTAAGGCCCCCGAAGGAGCCTTAAAGGTTTATTTATTAAGTTATATTTAATAGATTTTGTACTTTTTCTTTGTAGTCCGAGAAAAATACTCTGTGACTTATATGATTATCAAGAGTGGGTTGCTCAAGAGCGACATAGACTTCACCATCTCTGCTAAAATCTATGAAGAAAATATTTCCAGATTTATCCATTCCAGTATAAACTTTATTAATAGAGGTAACTTTTCCTTTGCTATTCTCTGCCCACTTAATTCCCTCACTTTCTAGAAGATTAAAAATTTGAGCGACAAGTCCAAATACCTGGAATCTATTCATATCTTTTCCTTTTACCACTCATTCCTGTTACAATTACATGTGCCAACACCGCCAAGCAATCTAGCGACTATCTTAGTACAATCAGGATGATGATTTTCTTGAAGACTCTCTTTCCAGTCTCGATAATCCTTCAACTGAGGATCGCTGTCCTCGCCCCAACGACAATTCGTGGCCTGTTCTCTCCACAATCCTTCGCTCTCAAGTGCCCACTCAATAGCCTTCTTTACAGTATTAGCATCCACCTCATTAAGATGAAGTACCAACTCATGATCATCATAACATTCATCAATGGATGTAAGAGAACCTCTTCCCACCAACTTATGATCATGAATGGCTTTTACTCGGAGATCTTCTTTTGCGGCTTCCTCACAGGCATCACAAGCATCCCATTCACACTTAGCAATACCACAAATTTTACAGATTCTAGAATCGTTCATTGTCAATCTCCCTCCAGCCATCATCTTTCCATAAATATCCGATCATATAATGTGGAAGATAATGCGACATGGGCGGTGTAAGAAGTTTTCCACAAAAAATGTTATATTTGTCGAAGATCTTTCTGACTTCTTTTCGAAGTATTTCTTGATCAACATCTAGACTATTCCCATCATTATCTTGATACTCATAATGATAGTCCCCACTCTTCCATCTGTCAGAAGGAAATAGAATGGGTTTGCCATTTTCATCTTTTACGACTTCATATTGACAACCATTAGATGGATCAACACCAACAGATTTTAGAAATTCACCAATCTCTCGATCTTCCAACTTGTCTCTTAGATCTTTTGCTTCCTCTCCATATGCATTGGCCATCTCTAGCAAATGCCCATTAATATATTCTAATGCCGATTCATGTGAAGCATGATTTAGAATTAGAAAAACGGGATAACCGTTTCGGGAAATAGAAAGTCCTGTTTTATGACATATATTATACTTGTAATAAGTCTCTTGAATGATTATACTAAAACGACCACCACCCTGTTTCCAGTTATGTGCCCCACAAGAACACTTTGGAATAGACCTCATAATATATCTCCATTTTTTAATCTAGGCATTTTTATTCTCCCAACCAATCCTCCCCACTGGAATCCCAAATTTCTACCAATCGAATGGCAGCAGGAACAATGGAAAGCCCAGCAGCATCAAACACGGCATCTGCTGCCTGAGGGCGCTTCCTCTTCTCCCTTAGTAGCTTTACAGCCTCATTGAAGTTGTTTTGAGGGGGCAAAGGAAAAAGACCTTGGCTGCGCTCTTTGATGGTAGCATGGTGATTTAACGACAGTCCAAGAACAATTTTAGCAGCGTCAATTGCTGAGATAGCCATTCAAATCCCTCACTTCTAAAATCCAATTTGTAAAGTCCTTATAACCATTGGAAAAGTCTATCGCAATAGTAACAGAACTATTATAATTGTCAATGGTTAAGTTGGCTTTATCTTTGCCAACAAAATCTAAAAAAAGAAAACTTCCATCAGACCTTGTTCCTATATAAGTATTGGAAAAAGGAATAATCTCCCCATCGCTATCTCTTGTCCATTCAATGCCCCCTGCCTCAAAAAAAGACAAGAGAAATGAAATAACTCCTGAAACTTTGAATTTTGGCATTTTTTTCTCCACTAATACCTAAAGGTTACCCGAAGGTAACCAATAGGAAGGGAATATTTGTTTTGACCTGGCAAGATCCAGCCATCACATGACTGTTAACAAATATATCAATATAGTTGCCGCACTACACATCACTAATTCTTCTTCTTATCTTCCTTCTTAGCTTTTTCCTCGGCTAGGGTGGCCCTGCTCCTATCACCAGAAGCAATACGCTTCTTAAGCTTTGCCCTCTCCTTGATGGCACCAACGCCCTTACCAAGGCGCTTGTCCAATCGACCCAACTGAATAGATGGCTTTCTCAATTCAGACATGGCCACACGATCATGAGCATGGTCCAACTGAGCAAGCAACTTGGCTTCCCTATTCTCCTTTCTTTCGATGTGAGCCTCATTGGTCTTGTGCCTACGAGAAAAACCGTTTTCTTTTGCCATTCTCTCCTCCTTTAGGAATCACTGAGTGTTGTTATACCACCAAAAGGCTTCCGTTAGGAAGCCTTCGGTGTCCGACATTCTTTACTTTATAGACCTTATGAATCCCTTAGATTCATATTTGAACGGTTTCCATAGATTACCGCAATATAAGAACCCATCCATCGAGAGATTGTACGATCCACCCATTGTCAATTTTGAAAACTTCAACTTTACTGTTCCATAGTTGCTGGGAACTACAGTATTATCTCCAATTTTCCAGTTAGTACAAGCTCCCATTCTTATTTGAACCTTATGATACTTGGGAGTTGAAGAAATTGAACTATAAAGTGAGTCATTGAATGTGGCAGTTACATCTCTAATTGCAACTATAAGAGAGAAATTAGTAGTTACAATCCTATGATAAAACAATTTCTTTGTGGTTTGATACTCAGCATCAACAAAAAAATTAATATTCGATGGACATTGGGGATAACTGTATACATATTTGTAACCAATGTGTTTAGAAATTTCCCCAGAGTACATGTTGGTTGGTGGCAAGCAAGTTGGAGTTCCCTTACAAATGCTACAGCCAAATTTAACATTGCCATAATTTTTCTTAGAGCAATCTTCAATTACATCAAGTAACCCAGTAAAAGTGTTACACTTGACGATTTTGTCATAAACACAACCACTTTGATATGACAAGCACTTAGAAACTGTATCAGGGTGCGGGAATATGTCTGATAATGGTTTCACCGTAGCATCTGGTGAAGAATCATCTGTCATAACATCAGCATCCAAAACAACTCCAGCATCAGGAGCAGTGCCAATATCAATGTAGTTTTGACATCCAACACACTTAGACCAGCCAGTGCCACTTATATTACAAGATTGAGCCCCAGACAACTTACTATTAGAACAGTAGCAAAGTTGTGTTAGACCAGGAATACATTTTTCTGTGGCAATATCACTTGCTCCACAGCCCATTATAAATACAAACGCCAACAAATATCTCACTTGCTCTCTCCTTCCCAATTATCTCCTACCCAGATAAGGAAATTAACAATTTCTCTCTCATCATCTGTGTAAAAAACATCCAGTTTTTCATCAGCAACACCTTGCTGTAAGTCTGGTCTTTTTTGTGTCAACATGTTCATATATGCTTGGCCACGCCTCATTCCCATATTACGATGATTCCTATAATATTTCATTGAGGCGAGAATGTAATCTCCATAACGCATCTTGTTCTCCCCGAAGGTTAAATGGATAACGATCTTCTGTTCTCCCAAAGGAGCCTTGGTTTGAGCTTCTATTTATCATTGTCGAAGTGTTTTCTTACCTCGTTGATCTTCTTCGTTCCCTCCTTGATCCTTTCGGCACCAGAGTTATCTCCAACTCTTTCAGCAATTTTCTGAGCCGCTTTCGCATGATCCTCAGAATATTCCAAGTGTTCTTTAATTCTGTCAAGGTCTTGTTTCGCCATTGTTTTCCTTTATTTGTTCAATTTATCTATTACTTGTTGATTCTGTCGTTGTAAACTCTTAAAACGACTTAATTCCAAATTATCAAGTTCTCCTATACTATTATTGAATCGGTTCAAAATCTCAACCTGATTCCCAGCCAAGTTTACTATCGCAGCCCAAATGGCACAAAGGAAAACAAGCAACCAACCAACACCTTCCATTCATGACCAGAAATGTCAAAAAAAGCAATAGAAGCAAGCACAGAACACACTATGTAAAGATAAAACATTTTGTTTTCCTATGAGGTAATTAGAGCAGGTTTTCCCTTTAAAGTATGTAGTTTGAATTTTGTACCAGTAACAATCAGACCTTCAGCAGAATCACCACCTTCTCTTTTTGCCAATTCCTAATCTCCATGCTCTACATAGTGTTGTTCCATTCCACAACAAATGAAGTTAGTGTCTCCTAATTTCATTGTGCAAGAATAGTGATGATGACCGTAATACCAAACTGTAGGCATATAGTCAGTAAGACTTATAATATTATCAAGATCAATAGCAACTCTTGTAAGCCGCCTATCAGAAACCAAATGAACTGATGAAGGAGCCTCATGTGTTACCACAACATCTGGCTTCTCATCCTGAAGAAGATCAAAAAAGTTACTCATCTCTTCTGATGTCGGCTCTTCCTCCCTCCACCAATCCACTCCCTCAGTTCTCATATGACGGTCAGTTGAATTTGCACCGCCCATAAGAAGGAACTTTTCATCATTGATCTTTAGCAATGTTGGCCGTGGTGCCCAATAAACATCTGGCCATAGTTCAACCAACTCTGGATAATTTTGTTCTTTCTGTAGTTTTAACCAGTTAGCATAATGCTCATGATTCCCACCAACAGTAATCCAGATTGCCCCGTTACGTTTTTGTCGTGCTCTTTTTTGGAAATACTTATCAGGTGTTTGTATCCACCTAATGCCAAAGTCGCCAACCTGAAGAATTATCTCAACTCCCTCATTTGCCGCTTTCTGATCTAGTGCTGAAATGTCCTTAACGTCTCCATGAGTGTCGCCTGCCACCCACAGTTTTGAAGTAGTAAACTCCCTCATGATTACCTCCTATTATTTAGAGCAAGTGACCGGGATCGAACCGGCGACAGAAAGCTTGGAAGGCTCCCACTCTGCCAACTGAGTTACACTTGCTTGCTGGCACATAAACCATTTGGTCTGTGTCTTAAAGATCTTACACACCCACTCTCATGATAACGTTGAGTTATCTTATTAAGACACATGATATCACCAGGAATTCTGATATATGTTTTACCACAAATACATGCTACCAATCTACCAGAAGCAAAACATATATCAGAAAACTCTTCCCAAGATGGCTCCTCAACAAATTCTATCAATTCCTCCCACAAATCTAACACTGCTAGTTGGAACTTTCTTGGACCATTTGTACATTCACAAAATGGAAGTTTCATCAATCCTCCAATTCTTGATGGGCTCTCTGGGACTCGAACCCAGAACCCCCGGTTTATGAGACCGGAACTCTAACCAATTGAGTTAAGAGCCCTGTTACGAGCTAAAGGCTACCATAAGGTAGCCTCTAGAAGAAGTAGCCGTAAGCATTCTTACCCTTGCCATCCCCCTAACAGCGTAGGTTTATGGAAAATTGCTATTGGCTTGCTCTATCCTATCCTTCTCGGACCTCGATTAGCAAGTCTCGGAACATCGTTGCCGTCTCCTCATTGACCCTACCAGAAATCGGAACCGGCTCGTTGAGATGATTTGTCCCAGTCCAGCGAGCCGTTGCTGAACGAAAGAACCGCTCATTGCGATGAGTCCAAGGAGTTGTACCACCCTGACGCTTGCCGTGGGTCGCTCTCCATTCGTTGGCTTTCTTCTGGAACTTTTCCCAACCCCAAGTGTCCAAGATCTCGTTGACCGCTGATGAGAAGTCAAACCTCATCTGAGGAATGGTGGGAATGGAGTAACCAGGAATATTTGGCTCCTCACCGATAGTCGGCTGACCAATGCGCCCCAAAAGCCACTCCAAATGCTTTTTCTTGGAATCGGAGTTAATATCTGGGTTGGAATAAATTTTCAGTGCTCTATCGATCTGGTTCATGGTAATCTCCCTTTCGGTTGTGATTTATGCCAAGGTCAGGTGGTTGTCCAACTCACCCACACACAACGGACAATGATAGCCACGCTGGATCTTACCATTGACATTTGACGTTATATCAATCTTCAACAGCCCATCTGGCAGTTCTTTTAAACAAGAAATACACTTGCCCTTACCCGCTGTGGTGGCTCCATGTACTTTGTAATGCTGCTTGGGGATAGACATTTAAGATCTCCTTGTTGTTTACGTCCTAAAGGCATCCTTTCGGATGCCTCTAGGGGTTTAAAATGCCGTCTTCCAGCGTCAGCGGCTTGTACTCTTTTTTGGCTTACGCCTTTTCATAATAGCAATAGAAACAATCTGCTATTATAAGAGCTGTTAGACAAACGTTACAGGGCGATCTGATACTGTCTCACCTCACCATCCTCCCTGCCTTCCTTGTTCATATTTGGAACCATCTCCACCGTCACCGCCACCTTGGCCAATCGGAGAGTGTCCTTGAGACGCCCTTTGCCAAGTTTCGAGTGCTTCTTCAACTCGGTGAGAGTGATGAACTCAGCTTCGTCATTGGCCTCTTTGTAACTGGCCAAAGCGGTCTTGACTTTCTTTACGAAACTTTTTTGATTGTCGGTCATGTTCCTCTCCTTAGATTGTGGAATGTTTTACTACGACCTAAAGGCCATGTAGAGTGCGCCCTCTACATGACCCATATAAGGAAGGATATCTTGCTAGGATATAGTTTGATATCAACTATCTCTGGATTATCTGCCCTTGGAGAATTTTAAGGACTTTCATCTCACAACCTTTATTTGGTTCTTCTCCAACCCAAAAGGCGCTCCTAATACTAAACTGATGTTGGTTATACAACTTTATTTCAAAATTTGCTATGCTACGTGACCCTACCCCCTTGTCTATATAGCAAAATCGGTTTTAATTTGTTTTTGCTAACCCCCAATACAAATATTGCTCAAGTGATCTTTCGCATCCTCAATGGCGGAATTAATCGAGCCATTGATGTTGTCGGTATCGAAAATCGCCTCTATGAGATTCCCCGCAATCTCAAGAAGCATCTTCTCCTTTGGGTCATCCGAAGATTCCGAACGACGCCACAACTCCTGCATCAACTCAGCATTACTCATTTTTCCTCCAAAGAGACAGTGCTGCCCCAGTCAGTAACAACATCCTTAATTCGGATGTAAGAATCATCCTCCTCATGAATATGAGTGTAATAGTCTGGTATAATTAAGCTAAGTGGACCATCCTCAAGGATAGCACCCGGAAATAATGTCGGAATGGGCACTAAGCAATGTACACCAAAGGACTGAGCCTTGTTCCACATCTCTACAAAGCTTTTTAGCTCGCCTTCCCACTTCCAATCCCTATAACCAAACTCTTCCGAAATGTGAACGGTAATCATTACAGTCTCCTGTCAACTTATTGTCTGACCATGTTAATTATAAGAGCCACATACATCATAGCCCATATAGAACAAAGAATTTCCATCATGTTACTAACCCCAGTAATCCATGCAGAAACAGGACTTACAGTGGGAGTTGTACAAATCATTTAACTCCCGCCAACCAATTGGCACAGAAAATGGCACCTTACGCGGCATTGCCCTGTTCTCATCACAGTAACTCCAGTTACCACAAGGCATGGAAATCGGAGTTTAATGACCATCTATACATGCCTCAGCGGTAAACGAGTATCCCTTGGAGTAGTTTTTATCGGAAATTAGAACAATATTCCTGATGAGCCCCGCCATTACTAAGTCCAAGTTATATCTTTTATCGAAACAAGTCTCACATACCTTGCCAACACCACCATAAGACCAATCCTTCGAAAAACGATTGCCACACATGGCACAAACACCCGCCTCAGAACAATCCCTACTATTTACCATTGAAAACTTGTATGGCATTGCTAATCTCCTTGCAAAATGGTCCACTATGTCCTAATGGCTTCACAAAGAAGCCATAAAAGATCTCGCTCGTTATATGACAGTAATCCTACTACTACCGAGTTTAACGGTATATATAAGAAAAAAAGCGGGGAATTCCCCAATGGAATTCGCCATTACTTCCGGCAAACTCCTATTGGGGATTCCCCTATGTCTAACGGACAACGATGGAGCCAAACGTGACACCATCACTATCCATATTTGCCATCTTAGTTTCGACCATGTAATCCAAGACAGCAATAAAAGCCGTCGCAGAAAGGGCAGAACGCCTCTCCAACTCCCCCTTATCAATGGGGATCAAGGAAAGATGCCGTTGAACTTGTGTCACCAAAGGTAGCACAAAGGACAGAGCATCACGCCCTGGCTTCTTGTCCATTCGGAGAGGAGTCATCTTACTACCACGAGACTGAATAGAACTTGTCGCCCTTCTACGGGAAGGGGCACAAACCATTACCCTTACCATCTGTCCATTCATCTCCACCATCTTGGTCTTCATAACACTCTCCTGATCTGGTGTTAACATATGCCAGTTGAACCTCCAAGTTCCCTAACTCGGATTGTCGCTATCATGATCGCTGGCCCGTCATGAAACGCAGAGTTTTCGTACTCTCCCTTAGTGAAACTCTGAAAAGTCTAGGGGAGGATAATCCGGTTTGTGTCATACTCTAGAATCTCCGGGTAGTTCTAAAGCGATGTTCCCAGTTCATATCATACTCTAGAATCTCTGGGCAGTTCTAGAACGATGTTCCCAGTTTGTATCATTACTAAGATCTCTAGGCAGTCTTAGCACGTTGGTCCCAGTTTGTATCACTACCAAGATCTCTGGGAAGCCTTGGCACGTCGCAACCCCCTCTCTCCATCCTTCGTCGCAGTCCTCAGAAGGCGTATCAAGGAAAATTGCTCTACTACCACCTAAAGGCCACACCACTGTTATAAGGTCGCTAAAAGCACTGGTTGCCACCAGGCTGGGTGCTTATTGACCGAAGTAATGTAACCTATAGGATCGTACTACAAGAATGGACGCCATCTCGGCATTGTCCGTATATACGTCCTAAAGGCTACCCGTTTTACCGAGTAGCCCCTAGGAGTTGTTATTATTTTTTCTTGAGCAGCCTGTCTACCTTCCACCCATCCCTGTCAATACCCCTCGACACACTGTCCAAACCCTTGAGCGCCTCATCTAACGCTTGTTTTTTTTGCCCCCCTTCTTGACCTCCTCCTTCTTGGCCTCTTCCTTCTTGTACTTGTCCAGCGCCTTCTTCACCGCCTTGGCGGTCTTGGCCACCCCCTCCTTGGCCGAGTGGGCAGTCTTGGTGACCGCTTCGGAAGTGCTGTTGGTGTTGTGATACAGAGCCGAGCCCCCCACCAACGCCAATGCGATAATGCTGATCCAGAAACCGTAGAAGAAAAAGCTCCTCTTACCACGATACGCCATTATACTCTCCTGTTAATTGTTGAATGGTCTATTACGACCTATAGGCCACCCGAAGGTGACCCATAGGCATCTCCTTTACTGTATGAGGGTACGAAGTCGGTTCAGGCTATCACGAGTGTCCTCAAGCGCCTCCTGAAGCTCACTGTTTTTGGTCTGCGGCATCATACTCATGACAACCTTGAGGCACAGAATGATGATGTCATACTTCATGATAGACCCTCCTTGCAAAATGTTGTACTACGTCCTAAAGGCTCCCCTGATCATGAGGGAGCCCTTAGGTGAGAATTATCTTGAAAACACACCCCAAATCCCAATTGACATGGCCCGCCAAAAAAGACTTCAAGTGTGTTACAAAACTTACAATGGCAGAATACAGGGCGATTGTACTCTTTACCCATCATAACTAAGCGAAGACACCAAGCAAAACTCTTTCGGAGTTTCACAAGGAATACCAGTCAGGCTCTTTGGAACCTAAGGAGTTACGATCTCCAATTCGCTAGCAACCCTCATACGTACTAAAGGCTCCCATCTCTGGAAGCCTCGTTCCGTATTTCTAGCAGTAGGGCCTTACCCCGAGCAGCGCCAACTTCAGATTGTCCAAGTCGGTGTTGTAGTTGGCGTTGTTCTTGGAGTTGGCACGGCTGTCGGTCACCTTACACAGCAGCATCTGGATCAGGGAGAACATGCTGCTATTCTCGGCCACGATCCCAGACATGTCGGTCATGCCGATCTCGACATTGCCATTAATCGGGTTGGTGTCGTAGTTGCCAACCCTTCGCCCATCCTTGTAGACATAGCCTGACGACGGGGGAAACCCCCTCATCACCAGGCTATTGGCAGCGAGGAACAGCCTACCATTGTTGCTGATGATCTTGTTATTGCTGTAGACGGTGATTTCCATGGTATCTCCGTAGTTTGTTTTACTACAACCTAAAGACCGCCCAAGTCAGGCAGTCACTTATGCAGCTCTAGTTGAAAAATTAGTTCTGGTACGTGGGGCACCCCCTCTTCTATATAGCAAGTTCCGTACCAGCTTTTCTGGAGCAACCCCCAAACACATAGCAAGTTATGTGCCAAGTCGTCTACTACGTCCTATAGGCTCCTTATGTTCTCCTTATGGCGATCACCATGTATGTAATGTATGCTGTTACCCATAGGGCAGCAATCAATGCTTCCATGTTATTCTCCGTTGTAGTGATACCAGTTTGAGTCATATACACAATCGCTGGTCCGTTGTGTATCGTGGGGATTTAAATACTTTCCTCCTAGTGAAATCCCTTTAAAGTCTAGGGGGAGGTTGCTGGCCACTTTCAAGTTGTATCCTTTTACAGCGCCAGGTTTATGTGAGCCCAGTAGGAATTGAACCTACGGCCAACTGGTTAAAAGCCAGTTGCTCTACCATCTGAGCTATAGGCCCCTAGTACCGTTTCCTATACATAGTAAGTCAGCCTTGTGGGTCTGACGTTTCTGTTATGGCAACTAGATTTCCCAACACGGTGCAAACATTGGGTAGCATAGTATTTAGACTTGCGAGTTGTGATAGCGTTATTTTACACTTTGTTGGTATGCTTGTTGGCTATCACTGTTGCAAACCCTTCTACTACTACCTAAAGGCTACCCGAAGGTAGCCAATCAAGTTCCCAACAAAATCTCTAGTTGTTGGGAAAAGTAGTACCGTCTCACGGTATGTGCTAGGACACTTTAGTCAAGAATACGGGAGAAGTACACTTACCAGAGCTTGACTTCGTATGTGTACTTGTAGATAGCAATATAAGACGGGGTAATCTTATTTCTATCTACGCACTCCCTTTCCCCGAAGCCTCCCGGCATATTGTTATGTGGGCCAAAGGACCACTACGACCTAAAGGCCAAGTGGATAGCGCCATCCACTTGACCCGTTATTTAGGAAGGGTGTATTCTGAAGTGTAGCGTAAACACCATTGCTACTTATCGGTCTGCTTGTAGGTTATGGCTTGTCCTACTACAGTACTCTAACGCCATCTTAAGGTATGCCATTAACCTAAGACAGCCGCTCTTCAGAGTTCTACGTCCTAAAGGCTACCCGAAGGTAGCCTCTAGGGGAATCTTTTATTAAGTGGCTTTCGTAGTATATGTAGACTCACGCTAGCATAAGTTTTACATAGGGACTATATACTCACCGCCTTAACATATTCCAAGGAACTTAACTGGGCTATCGTGGGTCATTATAGGTTGTCTACCCCTGCAGTGATAGAGTCCTATGTATTAACCTCTATGCCCGTGCCCTCATGTATCCAATCGGGCCTTACTGGTCTCATACTGCCTAAAGGCACCCCGAAGGGTGCCAATAAACGGAGTAGACATACTCCTGGGAATCGTCTAGGGTCATTAGGATGTTGAGCACCGTACCGTACTCACTCCACTTGTGATGACCCAAATGTTCCACCCTCATGAATACAATCGGGTATATGTGTCCACTACGTCCTAAAGGCCACACGAACATGGCCTTTAGGAATTTTATTTATCTCATCAGGTACTCAGTTAGCCGCAGCTACCCCAGACTTACCCAGTTATATATCACTGGAAGCCCTGTTAGTAGATGATATGTATTCTGGGACTTATACTCTCTTGCTAGTCCCCAGCCCCAGCAAGTAGAGAGCAATTAAAGTTACTACGTGCTAAAGGCTCCCCGAAGGGAACCTTGTTTACACATTCCAGCTTTTATTCTCCGAAGAGCCTACACAATCTGGATGCTTGTGTAGGATGTAAAACCTACTCCTTGAGCCCCGGCGTCGGGTGCTCCTTGCACATCTTCTTGCCGTCCACCTTCTTGATGCGGCCCTTGACCAACCAAGCCTTACAGATGCAGCAGCGGTCGTTGGTCATCGCACAGAGTTCCTTGTAGGGCTTCAACATGGTTTTCTCCTTGGCTGGAAATTGCAAAATGGTCTACTACGACCTAAAGGCCCCCACTGCTGGAGGGCCTTTCCACTAGGCGTCTTGCCATACTGTTGGAAGGCAAGAACTTCTTTCGGTATCTAGGGACTCCCGTGATGCCCTAGCGTACTAAGCTTGTGGAAAGCCTTTCCTTGAGGTTCCTCAGATACCTGTACACATCCCTCAAGTGTACAAGTAACTCTACCTTTGGGGCGTCCTGTAGAGTGGGACTATGTTACAAGCATTAACTCTCCTGTATGTTACAATCCAAAGGGTTTACCCATGTGGCCAACAGGCAATCGTCAACTGTTGTTCAGTCGCGTTCCTAAGCCACTAACACCTAAAGGCACCCCGAAGGGTGCTTCTAGGCAGTGGTCATGTTGGCATCGAATCCAAACCAGTTGGGTGTTACCAATACCTCTGGTGGGCCAAGACATGTTATCTCTGGTTGGTTGACCAGCAGGGGCATGATCCCTGTATACTTCGTCTTGGTAGGAAGAAGTATAATTCCGTCTATGTTTCCCTAGCCACATTTCTACGTACTAAAGGCTCCATAGGACTAGGACTTTGCTTATAGCCTCCCATTCCCGTGAGCATCCCCACAAAGACGGGCATCCTAGCCTATGGAACCACCGGCATACCCCATGCGGGTTTATACTCACCTAGAAACCCCGGCAGGTTCTAGGGCGTTGTGGAGAGATTGCAACCTACTCCACTAACACCTAAAGGCACCCCGAAGGGTGCCAATAGTATCATTTGTCATCGCGGTAGATCTGTACGCTCTCCACGAGGCTCTCCACCAACTCCACGGCGGAATTGGCCGTGGTACAGACGAACATCACTCCAGTACCCGGAGGGTCCAGCGCCTCGTGGGATCCCTCGTAGATCCCGTCCTCACAGGTGAAGTTCCACACGATGCCGCACCTCGACACCACGAGACACCCATCACTACTAACAGCAAACACGTCAACCCCAAGACCCTTGAGCAAAGAAGCGTACATAACATTCTCCCCGTGTTGTAGAGATGGAATAATATTTGCAAATTACTCCACTACGGACTAAAGGCACCCCGACTCCTGTGGAACGACGTAAGACTCCATAGGTCCGGTGTACCCACCTAAAACGACGGGAGTGCTGGAGTACGATTCCAGACGCACAAGGGTTAAACCCCTGACGTAGCCTGAATGGATAGGTTTCACCCTACCACCACATTATACACCGTTAGACCTATGGGGCCTACAAGGATACAAGAAAAATACTGGGTATTCCCATGCGGGATTAGACACACCTGAAAACCCCCAGTGGTTCCAAGGTAATGTGAAGATACTGCAGACGACTCCACTAACACCTAAAGGCACCCCGAAGGGTGCCTAAAGGCGATGCTTTTATGAGGAGTACAGAGCAGCAGGGCGAAGACTACTCGCGCTGGGCCTCGGCGGCCTTCTTACGGGCGGCCTTGGCGGCACGGGCCTTCTTGGCGTCCTTCGACCCGCTCACGAAGCAGTTGCCCTGTGGGTTGAAGCGGACCTCCCCGTGCGGGGTGTTCAGCACCACGGTGCCGCCGTACCAGAACCCCTCCGATTTGCCGTCGCCGCCCTTCAGCGGGGAGGTGTTGATGACCCCACCCACGGGGGCCTCCGCCTCGTAGGTCTCCCCGGTCTCGTCATCCGTGAAGGTGAAGGTCACGCTCTGGCAGGTGACATGGGGGGCGACCGCCTCAAAGGCGGTCAGATTCTGCTCCGCCTTCTCCGCCTTGGAAGCCTTCTTGGTCGCCGACTTGCTGTTGATGTTGATAGCCATGTTGGTATTCTCCTGTTGTCAGATCAAAGTCGTCCCGTTTGGCAACGCCGGGTCGAGACGGTTGAACCCTATAAGGATCACGCATAACGTGTGTACAGGTACGTGTACATACATGTGGGTACATACCCGTGCGCGTGTACCCGTGTGGATACGGGTGCGTAGGCACGGGTGCTAGCGTGGGATGGCATCTCGCCTATAGGTGGAGTGCTCATGCTGGACGCATCAGACCCCTTGCGAAACAAGACCTTCGTAGGTTGGCTAAACCCAGTCCCAGTGATGGACAAAGAATCCACATGATATAAACCCCATGGTACACAAGACATACCACAAGATACATACCACCCTTCTCTCTCTCATCACAAATTTCGCTTTCAAACGTTCCAAAGGGTGATTTTGCCCGCTGGGTGATCCAATGGGGAAATTCCCTAATGATTTCAGGAACTTGGCAGATTTCGGTGTTGTACTCCAGCAGGGTACGGGATGCGATAATCATGCCAAGTTTCTGGCATGATTCTTGCTAAGTCGGTAACTATTGCGAGATTTATGCCAAAAAAAAGTTGGCATGGATCTTGCTAACTACCGTTACTATGGGGGCTACAGGGATCACGCTGATTGGCCAGCCTGTTTTTCGCCCACCCAATGAGGGTATAGACTTCTGGTAGATTTATTGTAGAAATTTTGTAGTAAAAGGATTTACGGATTTTTCTTTAATGATTTTATATGTTTATTTATGGTATAGAGTGGTATAAAGTGGGTAAGAGTGGTATATAGTGGTTATACGTATATTATACATATATTTAGTTATTTTATATAGTATGTTTATACGTTATTTATATAATCTTTTAAAAGAAGTTTTATATTCTCTTATGTTTTTCTGAGTAATTTTTTTCCATTCTTTAAACCGCCGTGGTATATCTTCTATGGTTATACTTTCTCCCCATATATTCCAACGATAAAATCTTGGGGAGTTTTCTTATTTATTAATTTTCCGATTTGGTCTTTTATTGATTTATTTATTGTAGGCATATTCTCTTGTAATCCTTTGATCAAGCAAGTCAGCTTCATGCCAAGGTTTCTCTACCATGTATAGTGAGTTGAGTTGTTCTTGAGTCATATTTTCTTTTATTTTCTTTATAAAATGATAAATGCCAGGCATAGGATAAATTCTTTTAAGTTTTTTCATTTGCTTTACAGTCCACACAGGGGAATATGGAATCCTCCATCTATTAAAATTAATTCTTTTTTTCCATCTCTCTCAACAAACCCTAAATTATTTTGATGAAAATCTATACCTCTTGAGTTATATTGCTTCATAAAATCTAAAATTTTTTGTAAATTTTTTCCCGGTTTTACTGATCTTGCTTTGTTATATTCAGGATCATTAATATCTTCCAATGCGCATAAAAATTCTGGTATTCTGGGAAAATTATTAGAAACTAATTCTGGGAAAAACTCTTGTTTATAATTATCTTCCATTTCCTTTATTCTTTCTACCACA
>Ga0209756_1001076_pt1 | contig 25668 bp, 23 predicted proteins | sample ETNvirenome_6_85_FD_184071 | JGI IMG/M metagenome (GOLD analysis project Ga0209756, IMG submission 184071) | Marine viral communities from the Pacific Ocean - ETNP_6_85 (SPAdes) (version 3) | ecosystem: Environmental > Aquatic > Marine > Oceanic | place: Pacific Ocean | collected 2013-06-19 | reverse complement strand
ACCACTTGGAATCCTCAAGCGGGCAGTGGTCTTGCTAATTACATGAAGTTTTTTGGAATGGTTTAATGAATTGGAAAGGACGTAAAATGTTCTCTTCCGCCGTCGACATGCAAAGCGGAGGATCTGTACCTTATCCTAGCTACAGAGGTGGGGGAGCTGTTGGTGCAGTCGGTGCAACGCCTACGGAACGCAAAAGAATGTTTTCTATTTGGGACAAGATGACCCAAGATCAGAAAGAAAAAGCCATGGACGGCAACCGTTATCAAATCGGCGGACCTGTTGTGCCTACGCCTTTGTTTGAAGAAGGCGATCAAGACATCAACATGGCTCTTAATACCATGGCAAGTACCACAAGTCCTTCAGTCAGTGATGTAAAAGAAACTGTTTCTATGGGTCCTTCTATGGAAGATTCAATGACGATGGACCAAGGACCTGAGAGCTTTGAAGATGCTCTCTTTATGCTTAAACAAGAGTTTTATGATGAGATAACAAGCTTTGTTTCTACAACTAAAGACATGAAAGAGATAGAAAACTATCTACAAGGAATGAATGTTACTTATTCAAACGAGTTGAGAAAAATAAAAAAAGCTTTCAACATTGATATTGTGCATCCCGAAGAAGAGCTTTTGACACCACGCTTTGTTCAAGAACTCCGGAATATGTTAACAGCTCCTGAGATGCAAGAAGGTGCGTTTACCGGTATGCAAGACGGAAGTTTAGTGGGGTTGATTAATTCGCAAGATGATCTTGATAAATATGGTATAACGATTCCTTGGGAATTTTGGAAAAGCTACGACGAAGACAAAAAACAAAGGTGGATAGAATCCACTCTTTTGGGTCAGCAGGGAGGAAGTTCTTCGGTCGGAGTTAACGAAGCTCAGACACAAATGTTGGGAAGAGTTAACCAAATTATTAAAGATCGTAGAGAATTGGCGAAAAAATCTGCTGAAATGCCTTTAACCATGCAAGGAGGCTTCGGTGGTTTTGTCGAGCAGATGAACGCATATAGAGCCAACCAAGCCGTAGCTGAAGACAAAGTTCTTTCTGATGAGATGGATTACCTTCAATACGCAGTTAGAACGGGACAATCTCCTACAAACAGAAATACAATGTCTGCTTTTCAAAAAGAATACGTTCTAAAACCCAAACCAGCGCCTATCACAACTAAAGATTGGGTGGACCTAGCAGAAGGCGCGGCAAGGAAAGGGGGTGTGAATCCAGATGAAGAAGTTCCTTTTATACAGGTTTATTTAGCACTGAATGGAAAACAAGAGGTTCTTGACGAAGTTTTTCCAGGGTATCTTGACTCAGTGAGAGATGTTGAGGTGGATGTGGAAGGAGAAAAAGTTGATCAAGCCATGACTTTTGCGGATTTCTTGCGACATAAAAAGAAAATAGGAGGAAACACTTTTGATATAACAACCAATCCAGGTTTTTATATCTCCGAATTTTTAGCCCTCGACTTATCGGCGGAGTAATAAGCTATGGGCCTATCTGAAGCTCAGAAAAAAAGAAACGAAGAAGCACTAGCCGAGGCGATTGCTAATAAAGCCGCGTCTGAAGCTGATCAAGAAGTTTCTAGTGATGGGGAGCAAGAACCCGACAAAAAATATATCGAGGTAGGCGACCTACCTTATCCTGTTGCGTCTTATAACATACCAGAAATTTTTGCTAAAAGTTTTGGTAAAGGTTGGAAAGGAGATCAATTATCGTACGCACAAACTAGACAACTTGTTTCTGAAGACGAGGATAGAGCAGAAAAAATCGAAACCCTAAAAGACGAGACCCAAGAAGTTGTTTACGAGTCTAAGTATGGAGACGAAGGACTCACTCAGTTTAAAAACCTACAGGACCCTAACTGGTGGGCTAAGTCTTTGGGAGAAGGTATCGCGGGCTCTCTTCCCTTTTTTACTGGAATAGGGGCGGGAGGAGCTGCAGGGTTTGTGGCAGCCGGTCCTGCTGGAGTTATCCCTGGTATGACTATAGGAGGGGGTCTTGCCGTCTACGCTCAATCTTTTGGCCCCGCTTATTATGAATACCTAGAAGCGCACCCTGGCGATGAGCAAGGTGCAGAAGACTACGCAATAAAGGCATCTGGTCTTAGCATGGTTATCAGTGCCGCTTCGGTTCCTGCTTCCTTGGCTGGGAGAAGCACCGAGCCTGTAAAACAGTTTATTATTCAGTCCATGCTTCAAGGAGGGTTAGAAGCGGGGGACAATATTTCTGGAAATCTTTTAGCTAAACATTATGTGGACCCCAACAGGGATCCTTTTACTGGTTTGGCGTCTGGCTTGGTTTCTGAAATTACTTTTGAAAGCCCCACTTTATTTAAAACAACCACTTCAAGTAAACAAAGACAAGAGGCAAAAGAAGCAAGGGAAGCCGCTTTCAAAGAAAACCAAGAACAGCAGGATAAGAACCATGCTCTTATGGCTGAAAAAAGAGTTTTAGATGAGATCATGTCAAAAAGAAAAGAGCAAAGCAGAATCGACGGAACTCAAGAAGACATGACTGTTATTAGACCAAAAGTTTTGGCGGAAATACAAGAAGGGAATTTTGATAGTTTAGACATTGGTCATTTAAAAGAGATTGCGGAAAAACTTAAAATCAGTTTTTTACCCATTGACAACAAAGAGACCTTGTTTAACAAAGTCAAAGAAAAAATGGAGGCTAATATAAGTAAAATAGTTTCTGATAACGAGGCCAAGGACATAGCTCAAAGCGAGCTAACTTTTGAAGATAGGTTTAACGAACAAAAAAACATACTTGAGGGGTTGTCTGGACAACAGGTTTTTGACTACATACAGCGAGAGTTTGATATGGGTTCTCCAGAGAAAACTTGGGAACAGTTTACTTATTGGGCAGAAAGACAAGGAGACTTTTCTTTTTCTCCAGCGGCTTTTGAGTCGGAGTATTACAACAAGCAAAAAGTGGAGGGCGATTATGGTTCACAAATGATAAACGCTCTGGCTCATGCTAGTGCTACACGTCTTCACAGCGAACAAACCACAGGAGCCATCTCTTATTCATTGGGTGGCAAAGGCGAATTTAGAGAGCATGTAAAAGATATTACCGATAGATACACTAGAAAACAATTAGAAGATCAATACAGTTTTTTATATACGGTAGACGACACAACTAAAATGTCTAATACAGACTTAGCAGGGAAAATAGCTGAGAAAATGATGATTTTAGAAAACGCTAGAATGAAAAAAAAGAAAAGCGTTGGTCCTCTTGAACACACTCTCCCAGATACTTCGGTGAGCGCGAAAGGTTTTGAGGCCAACCCCAACTTTATTAAAGAAGTTTCACCCGATGGTAATGCTCGTAAAGCAAGGGCCGTTGTCTACGGTGAAGACGGCGAAGCACAAGGCACAATATTTTTTCAAAGAGAGCTTTTAGAGGAGCCAGAGTATAACAACCTTTTAGACAGAGCAGGGGTTGACCAAGATTTTAGTGACACAGAAACGGAAAGAGTTAAAAACTTAGGTCGATTAGTGGCTGTCAATATGGAAAGTCCCTTTGGAGTATCGCCTATATTTGATTGGCAAAACGCAGAAAATTGGAAAGGTAAAACCATAGAAGAACTTGTGGTAGATCCCATTTCTTCAATACCTAATATTAAAGTGACTCAGTTAGGTACTGTTGGCACAGCGATGCCTCAGTACCAAAGAAGTTGGTTTACAAAAGGAAAAGGAAAAATTTCCTCTTGGTTTAGACCAGCGGGAAGATTAGGCTATGTCACTTTTCATAAAAAGAAGCAGGTCGAAGCCTTTGAGAGACAAGCTGATAGAGACGCTAAAAATCTTGCAAACGATGTAGAAGTAGCCATTATAAACGCGGCAAAAGAACAAGTTCTTAAAGGAGACACTCAAGGGAGATTTAATCCGAAAAACATTTTTAGATGGAAAAAATATTTGGACGCAGAAAAAGAGATACGCACAAAAACCGGAGCTATATTAAGAGACACTACCTATAGTTTTATGGCTAATCCACAACAAAGAGCTGCTATAGAAACAGAAATAAACCGTTTGAAAACAAACATGAGTAAAGGAGTGGTTTCAACGCCAGAACAGTTGGCTAATTACGAGGCACAAATAAACGAATTAAACCTTCTTCTTGAAGGAAGCAAGCCTATTAAAGCGGCGATTCAAGAGCTTCCTACAAAAGCCTTACAAAGAGCCGTGAGAAACGCTCGATCAACAATAGATGCTTTTAGCTCAAGACTTTTAAACGAGTTTCCAGGAGAGCTGTTGGGGGACATAGACGGAGAAAAAGGTGGGGGAAGAAAAGCTATAGAAGAGGGTCTTGGGTCTTATGTGACCACTTCTTACGGCGTAAATGAGCCGGGTTTAAACTATGCTCCTAAGTTTAGTATGAGATTTTTGGGGTCTAAATCGGCTAAAAAACTTTTTGAGGCCGGAGTAACAGCTTTTCAAGAACAAAATCGTGGAGATCCTGATTGGGAAGGAGAAAAAGGAAGGCAGTTGGCAATAGATGCTATGAACAATCTTTGGGGTCGTGAGCAGCAAAACTCCAGCATGAGTTCGCAAATTCTTCCAGGAACTATAAAAGGTACTTTCTCCAACGAAAAAGGTCAAAGTCTTCCTACTGTTACACAAATGTTAGAACAACGGCACAAGCTTCCTCTTCCTATTAGAAAGGCTTTGGGTGAAGTAACCGATCCTACGCTATTGATAGCGTCCACTATATCTAGGGTTTCAAGAGTTATTTCAAAACAAAATTATTATAGAGATCTTTTAAGGACCAATTATATGCCTGGAGAAATGATGTTCTCAGTTTCAAAAATAGGTCCTTTTACTGTGCCAATCGCTAAAGATGAAGCCAATCCTTTGAGCGGTCTTTTTACAACCCCTGATTTTGCAAAAGAAATAAGCTCACAAGTTACTTCTGAGGCAACTGATATGTCTTGGCCTATCCACATTTGGAAATCGTTTGCTCAAATCAAAGGAGGAGTGCAAGGAATAATGATTATTCTCAGTCCGGGAACACAAACGAGAAACCTTATGGGAGCGGGGCTTATGTTTGCAAATGCAGGACACATAAAGCAAGGTGATTGGGCGTCGTCTTTCAGAGCAATTAACCAAGAGATTTTCCCAGGAGTAGCATACGACAAAAACGGAAACCTTACAGGGGATGCAACAGAGGCTAGGGAAAACATGCGTTTAATTGCTCGTCTTGGTGTAACCAGTACCAACCCTAATATCGGTGACGCCTTTGGAGTAAGTCAAGAAATGGCAAGTGGAAGGTACACCACATTAGACGAAATTGTTCATGCTCTTATGTCAACCAGAAAGTTTAATCCTGAAACCCTTAGAAGTACGGCTGTCACGGGTGTAGGGGCTGCTGTGGATAAAACCGTGGGGGCTGTTTGGAGAAAAGCCAAGGCCTTTTACACAGGCATTGATGACTTTTTTAAACGAATGGCTTGGGGAGCAAATGTAATAGAAATAAAAAGAAGTTTGGATAGGTTTGATGAAATCGCTAGAAACATGCCACCAATAGACGTAACTCCATCAAAACCCGTCTTGGGGACCGAACTCGTTGAGACTGTGGGTAAAGAGCCTGTGGCACCTGTAGTAAAGGAACAACTGCCTGGGTTGGAGTATAGCCAAGATGGAAAGGTCTTGGGTGTAACCGACGAATGGAAACTGGCTTTGTTAAGAGAATACACAAGCACTTTAACAAACAATATGGGAACCTATCGTACAAATGCGGCGGTTCTGTACAGAAATGTTGATAATTTAAGCGATTATATTAAACATTTAGCTGCTCACTTAACTAGAAACACAATGCCAAACTACGATTATGTAGGTGCTTTTGCCAAGCTCATACGACTTCTTCCTTGGGGTAATTTTATTGCTTTTGATACCGAGATGATAAGGGTAACGGGAAACTTAATACAACTGCAATACAAAGACACCATGTTTAAACTTTCAGATAAACTTATGGCACAGGCGGGTCTGCCCAAAGAACAGGTTGTGTACAACGCGGTGAAAGATTCGGACGGTAATTGGCAGGCAACAAACCCTTATGTGAAACAATTGAATCAAAGACCTTTTCATCGTAAAGCGGTGAAACGGGCTGTGATTGGAAACGCTGCAATGGTCGGACTTATCCCCGCTATTATTGCAGGGGCACAATGGATTTACGATGTTGACGACGAGGAATTAGAGGCCGCGGATAAGATTGGACCGGATTACGCAAAGGGTTCGTCAAGAGCGCCTACCAGTGGTGTCAAAGACGGTAAGATGAAGTTTATTTTATTAGACTACCTTATTCCTACTTCTTTTTTGTTTAGGGCTAAAAACATTATTCTGCAAAGTACGAAAGACGCAGAAGACACGAACGAGACAATTCCAGAGGCTGCTGTAAAAGGAGTTTTTGAAGCTTTTTTTGATTTTATGGAAACCTATTATAAAATCTCCATTGCTCCCGCCACTGTGCTGGAGATTAGAAGAAACAAAGACAAAAACGGAAAAGATATTTACAACGAAACGGATAATTGGGGAGAAATACTCAACGTCGTGTCAAAATATATTTTGAATGAAGCGGGTCCTGGTGGGTATAGGCAGATGAGAGATATTTACAAAGCTTTTGCAAAGGACCAAGATTTAAGCTACACCGCATCGGGTAAGAAAATAGAAAAGATGCCCGCTGCTTTGAAAGTTGTTGGAATTGGTGAAGGTGAAGTTGATGGTAATAAGGGCATAGGTTATAGAATAGACAACATTACCAATATTAGAGACGGGAGCTTTAAAATGCACGTTTCATCGAATATGGATGTTGTGAGGTGGAACACACAAGCCACGTCGCAAGACATACTAGATCAATGGACAGACGCTCAAGTAGCGTGGTTTGATATTCAAAAACAATTGTACTTCGACCTACAGGAGTACGAAATAATGGAAACAAGCCCCAAAAAAATAAAAGAAGCACTAAGCCGTTTAGGAAACCTTCCTGGGGTGTACACCAGTTCAGAAACTGAAACGAATATTACAAACAATCTAAAAAAAGGAATATTTACTCCTTGGAAGATGCCAAATAAGTATAAAAAGACGTTTAATGACGTTAAACGAGAGTCGAATTTAAAAAGAGTGTGGCCTCAAAACGAGTTAAGAAGAAGGGAAAGACAATTAAAAGGAATTAGTCTTCGTGAACACAGTTCTCTTCCTCTTGCTTGGACAGAAGACTAAACTTTTCTACTCGATCCATCCAAGCTTCAGCAGCTCGGTCAAACTCACTGCCTTCTAAAACAAACTCTTGATACAAGCAGTCTACTGAGCACATCATAATCACGCCTTTGTGTATGTCTGTGCCGTACAGTTCGTTGTGGGCTAAAGAGTATGCAGCAAGTTGTTGAAAGTAATCCCAAACCCATTGTCTGCGCTTTGGTTTGTTTGTCTGCTTAAAGTCTATGATAGAAAGATCGTTGTCATGTACGCCAATCACATCTGCTTGGCCTGCGTACCTGTCGGGATAATACAAAGAAACTTCACAGCCATACACTTGAGATATGTTAGGAAACCCTTCGTCCATGATTGTGCAAGCCATCTTCAACGCTCTTTTCTGCTCTGCGTTCTCCGGCTTGTATTCCCAAATATCGCCGTTGATGATCTGCTTCTCAAGAATGTTGTGCATGTATGTGCCTCTGGCCGCAGCCTCAAGGCGAATACGCTCTGCTTCTTCTTTTCCTACTTTATCTATCCATTTTTTTAAGAAGTCGCCTTCTTTTGTTCCAGATAATACAGTGGTTACTGAAGGAAGCTTGTCTCCATTGCAGTCATAAAACCTTCCGCTCTTTCGATCTTCACTAGAGAACACACCGTACTCATACGGTGATTCATAGAGTATCTTGTGCTTCACTGCTTGGGTACTTCAGAGAGGTTGCCTTTTTCCATGTCTTCTTTCAAACGTTTTACCGCGAAAGCAAAAACATTGCTGGTAGGTCTTTCCGTTTTTTCACCGATTTCAGCGGCTATATCAACGATTTCTCTGCGTATTGCTACACTTTTCCATTTTTTTGTGTCCATTTCGACTCCTATTTTACAGTATATTTTAAGATATATCTTGGTTTTTTGCGATCATAGAATCGCCCCAATTCTTTCCAACTTCGGCATCAACCTTGTTTGGAACATCCAGGGGAACGGCTCCTTCCATGAGCTTACAGATGGCGCTGACGTCTTCTTTATTCTTAACAGAAAACACCAGTTCGTCGTGTACTTGAAGCAGAGGGGGGTACCCCGCCTCAAAACATTGGACCATGGACTGTTTCGTCATATCAGCAGCCGAACCTTGAATTAGTTTATTAAGCGCTTTGTAAACAAACGCTCGTTTAATTTCTCCGTTGTACTCGTGTACAGCTTCTTTATATTTCATAGGCCTACCTGTTCCATATCTAAGCGGTTCCCACATATCAAAGTGACAACGCCTACCCAATATGGTTTTAATATATCCTTTCTGACTTGCGCTTCTCATTACAGAATCTGCAAGTTGTCTAACAAAAGGAGTGTAGGTATTAAACTTGGCAAGTATCTCTGAGGCTTCTTCTACTGTTACACCCAACTGATCTGCCAGCTTGCCTTTGCCCATGCCATACATAATGCCAAGTCCTATGGTCTTAGCGGTCTTTCTGTCTATGCCTGCAAGATTCGCAACCTCTTGGTGAAAGTCTGCGTCTCCTTGTTGATAGGCATCGGCAACGGACTCTGCTCCGTCATAATGAGAACGACTGGCATAATGTGTCAGTATTCTTGGCTCTTGTTGAGAGAAGTCAGCAGAGCACCACTGCTCTCCTTTTTCCGGTAAAAACAAAGACCGGATCAAAGGACCGATCTCTTTGTTTCTCGCGGGCACTTGCTGTAGGTTTGGATTGCTCATGGACAACCGACCAGTGACTGTGCCACCAGACTCTCCTTTTAGTTGCCTAATCTCAGCGTGTATACGTCCGTTGTGTTCGTGCTTTAAAATAGAGTCTATAAACGTGCTGTGTGTTTTATTGACTTCCCTGGCTTCTCTTATCTTTTGAGCTATGGGGTGTCTGTGGTTTTCTAAGAACGCTTTGGTAAAGCTAGGCAGTCCTGTGGGTGTCCTAGAATAAGATAGGTCCATCGCATCAAAAACTTTCGCCAAAGAGTTTGCTGCCCAAAGTTGAACTTCTTTAACGCCAGACTCGTCCAGTATTTCTTTAACAATTTTCTTTTCTCTCGTAACCAGTTTTCTTTTGAGCACGGAGGCTCTCTCGACATCCACTCGTACTCCTCTTTGTTTCATATCAAGAACCACGGGAAGGACTCTCATCTCTAGTTCAAAGATGTTCCAAAGATTTTGTTCTTCAAGCAGTAGTTTAAAATGATTCCAAAGTTTTAAAGTCAGTGCAGCATCTTGTGTTGCATAAGTCCCCACATAAGCAGAAGGCAGTCGCCACATTTCTGCTTTCGGATCAATGCCCCACTCTTCTGCGGCCTGTCGTAACTCTGCTTCTGATTTTCCTTCCTTTAAATATTCTTGTCCCAAAGCATTTAACGTGTACCAATACATGTTCTCGTTAATTAAAGGTGCAACAATCATTGTGTCAATAATCTTTCCTTTGACGTCTATGCCTTCGTTCTTTAACCAACCCACATCATATGTTGCATTGTGGAACACTTTGTCTTGTTTCTCTGACACAACGTCACGAACAAAATCCAGCACTCGCTTCTTTGGAAAATTAAACCCTGACTCGTGTGCAAAGGGAAAGTAATCGGCAAAGCCATCACAAGCAATAGAAACGCCCACTGCTTCTCCGTCGCCTCTAATGTATCCAGGGCCTAGTTCTTTTAATTTTGGATCTCTGGTCTCCAAGTCAATTGCAATTTCTTCCGCATCTTTTAAAAGTTGTGTGGGAAAGACATCCGGTGGTGTCCATTCTGTTGGGGGTTTGTAAACAAAACTCATATAACGTACCTATAATAATCATCTTGGGCTTTTATGAAATACAAGTTCTCAATTGTACGCGTAACTGCGACATAGAACTGTCTATGAAGCCCATCGGGTTGTAGTGTTGAAGATTGTTTTTGTGCTTTTGATAAATCAAGATACACAGCCACATTCTCCGCTTCACCGCCTTTTGCTTGGTGTATCGTAGATATAACAATACGCGGTTCTCCATGTAGGTCTTCTTTGTTGTTCATTGCTTTTTCAATAAATCCTTTTCGTTCTACGTCTATGCTTTTGTCAAATAGTTCTTTCCATGTTTTGTCTAATATTTCTTCTTTTAAACCATAGTTATCCATGGCTTCTTCTAAAGTTACTTTGTGTCCTAGTTCTTTGTCTTGTCCCACCTTGCTTATAAACCCTCTTTTTACACCTTGCTTTCCTAAGTAGTAATACAAATCATCCAGCTCTGATAAAGTGACCGGCTCGGTTTTTATTTTCTCCCAAGTTTCAATGGCTGAAATCATTCTTAAAGGAATATACCTGTAGTGGTTGTGCGCAAAAGGGTAGCCGTTGTCTATTAGATACTTTCTAATGTTGTATCCTTTTGATGTGTCGGTCAGCATGTAATCACAAGAAGCCATAACCAACCACTCTCCTTTTTCCAAGGGCAACGTGTCTATTGAAGAAACGTTGTTGACGCTTCCTGGTTCTTCTCTTGGCTTGTATTCTTTTGGTTCCCTAGAGACTATTCTCTCTGATATTCTTTTTGCAATCGGATGCACGGTGCTTGGTATCCTATAGGACTGATTCAGTACGATTTTATTTCCCTCGTAGTTTACAAACCTTTCTGGCCTAGCGCCGTTCCATTCATAAATGGCTTGGTCATCGTCTCCGGCAATAAAAGTTCTCTCCGTTGTACTCGCTAGTTTGTCAACCAAGCGCCAATTCAACTCTGCCAAATCTTGTGCTTCGTCCACAATTAAAAGATCCAGTGGTGGTGGTGTGCCGTCTTCTAAAAAACTTACAATCATATCGGCAAAAGAAAACAACACAGGTGTTCGAGAAAGTCTAAACTCTTCCCACGCTTCTGAAATCGGTTCCAGCATGTGTGGTACAACGCCTTTTCTTTGTGACGCGTCTAAAGACAGTCGCTCTTCTTTTAAAGATCGGCAGTTTGTTTTTGCTCGTTCTATGATGTCGAAATACGGATCTTGGACCACGGACCTGATCGCTCTTGCATTGTTTGGATATTCTTTGGTTAACTTAAACTCGTATTCTCTTAGAAAATCAAAGATGTCTCTGCCTCCCACCACATGAGATATTCCCATGGCTCTCTTGCAAAAAGCGTGGCTCGTACAAAAGTAAGGCATTTCTTCAAAGGTTAAACCAAACTTAACGTGTGCTCTGGTCTTCCCTTCTTCGGCCGCTTTCTTAGAGAAAGAAACAAAAGCTATACGCTCCGGCGCCATTCCACCATCAATGCTTTTTTCTATGATGTTTAGCAAGGTTGTTGTCTTTCCTGTTCCTGGAGGACCGTAATATTTTGTTACTCCCATTCTTTGCTCTCCGCCTCTGTCCTAAAATCATCCAAAGATACAGCATCATCATGGATCTCTTTAACATCCATGATCCAAACTTTTTTATTGCCAACAGCTTTGTCAATCCACTTGGAGGTATTAATACCTCCCATTTCTTTTAACTGCGTAAACACTTCGGCTTCTTTAATGTTTCTCATTTTCTTAAACTCTTGTATAAATATCACGGCGTCCCTACCTGTAAACCACCACTCTTTAATACCGTCCTCTTCGTACCTATAGACACCGCTAGAGACTATGGCCATGCGAGAAGAAGACTCTGATATTCTGCAAAACTCATATATTGCGTCTTTTAAAACTCCTCGTTTTGTCATGTCAGAAGGAACATCAACAACCTGTACTTCTTGCAACCAAGCGTTTAGTTGAGCCACCCAATCTGACTTTTTCTTGTCAGGCGGACACATGTTTAAAACTTCCATACACTTCTGTTGATACATAGAAAAATTGTGTAGTTGTTTTGTTTCTAAAACAATGGTCTGTCCATCAATGTCTAGGTGCCAAAGAGGTGGGTCCGTCATGTATTTTCTAAGCCCTCCATAAACAGGCTCTCTTTGTGAAGCGTCTATGCCATATCTTTTAGTAATGCATATTCCACTTTGGCAAAATCCTTTTAATGGGTCTTTGCCACACTGATATTTGTAGTCTGTTTTCTCTATGCTTTGTATGATCGTGTTGAGTTCGCTGTGAGACAACGCGCTTGTGCAAGCTGTTTTATTCACCTCTTGTAGTTTGTCTTTCCATTCTTCGCCTTCAGGGTAAACCTTTCTTAGGAACACTCCGTAGTTTAGCATTGCGTTGTTTCGCGTTCCTTCCGGTACTCCGTTGAGTTTCATGTGGACCAAACAAGGAGGAGCTTCATCCCAAAGACTGCTCTTCTTGTCAAGTTGCTTCTTGCGACTCTTCTTTACTGCAACAAATTTGTCTAGGTCTTCTTCGGTGACTGATCTTCTTTTTACAATTCGTACAAACTCTTCTATTCCTGCGGCCTCTCCCTTCGCGTTTAACGCATACCTAGTAGTGTCTTCACCGGAAAAATACGGCATGTTCAACCAGTTTCCTGTTTGTTTTTCTTGTGGCAGTTGCTTTGACCATTCGTATTGTTTAGGAAATATTTCGTCTCCTGTACGACCCATTGCTGCGGCTATTTCTTCTAGTTTGCTTTGAAACTTATAGGCGGATATTGGCTCTTTGGTAAACATGAATAGGTGTACCCCGCCTGATTTTGTCATACAGGGCACAAGGGGCAGTTGCATTTCGCTGATTGTTTTCAAGATGTGTTTGGTGTTGATTGGATATTCGTCCACATCAATACACCCCCAAGAACATTTCTCGTCGTCTCTTAAAGGAATAATACCTATTGATACCTCTCCGGCAATGTGTCTTTGCCAAAGCTCTGTTGTAACTGGTTGGTGCAGAGTTTTCCCTCTACCTTCTTTTTTAATTCCTTTTGCGGTGTTTTTTTGTTTTCCGCTTATTTCATATATTCCGTGTGCTCTTGTTAAACCAGAGAAAACGCTCATCAAAATTTTTGCTGTTTCTTTCACATAGCTTCCTTGATTCTAGGAAAACCCCTCCATAATAACGTGGACTAAATATTATAGTTTAGTTGTCTATACACAATATAGAGGGGCTTCCTTTTTTCTTTAGTCTTCCCAATCCTTTTTGTTACCGGATTGTTCCAACGCAGGACTGCTAACAGACTTGCTAGGGCCACCTAGCTGATCCAAAGCACCAGAAGATCCGAATTTAGCAAACTCTTCTGCTTCTGCAAAAAGGTCTGTTTCTTTCTCTTCTAACACCCGCTCCTGTACGATGTGATAACTGTACCAGCTACCTCTATCATTGGACTCGACTTGTGTGGATAGACGGTACCAATGAGAGTAAGCCGGAGGCGTGAACATGCCTTTTGCTCCTTTCATTTTTGTACCTTGGATCATAGTGTTCCACGCACGCGAATGTTTTAGTTGCGATCCTGTCATATTAATGACGCATTTTTGTGCCACGTCATCAACGAGCGCGAAGCCGTAGTGGTTTGAGGTTACGGTCAATTGGGTTTCCCCGTTTGGTGTAACCATACGCCCTTGGCTGTCGCGTGTGCATCGGTTTAAAAGGTCGGAATCTGCTGGGTGCACGCCTTTGAAACCTCCACCTTTCTCACGCAAGCCCCACTCGACGAGTGTTTTGCTATAGTAAGAAGGTAAAAATAACAAGCCGTCGTCGCCACTAATAGCGACACTGCTTCCACTGTAGTACAAATCACCTTCTTCCGCGTCAGCAAGATAATCACTGGAATTCTTTTGTCTCTGTGGAGACAAAGCCTGGATTATGCTGATTCTTGGAGTACGAAGGTCTTCCGTACTGAGATCACCGAAACCTTTTTCTTCGATGTTTTCAAATAGGGACGTTATGGATGTCCCGTTTCCTTTCTTCGTTGCCATATCTTATTTCCTCTTTATTTATTCAACGGTTTATTTTTGTGCGTTTGCCTGCATACACAGAGAAGTTTTTCTGTGTGTCTACATCAAACGATGGGTCCCCCGATTCTATTCTTTCTTTTACGAAAGCACGGAGGGTGCTTGGATGAACTGCTTCTTTCGTTGCTGGCATGTGGCCTTGTTTCGTAAGCAGCTCCGCCAATTCGGAAGCGATCTCATCCTCACCTTGTCCAAAAGTAAGCGTCAAAGTGTTCTTTATTAAGTCACCGTGTCCGTTTTCTCTTAGCCAGTTGTGAGCGTTCTCGACGTTGCGAGCCGTGATGCGAGCGCTGTAAAATGGTTCTGCTGATATGCTAGAGCCGTCTGACAGTTTCAATTCAGAAACGCCGTACTCTGCAAGTTTATTTGGAATGGTTTGTTCACTGAGTTCCCTGGACTGCTCTTTGAGCCGTCTCAGTTGTTCTTCGGTGTTGCCGATTTTTGCCTCAAGTGTAAGTAGGTCTTTGCAAAGTTTACTCAGACTTTCGATGTCTGTTTCTTCGATGCTTTCTACTTGTTTTCTTATGCTCTCTTCAAATAGTTCTTTCATTTCTTTCCTCGTTCTATTGGTGTTACGTTATTTTGTTTATCTTTCTTCGGCTTGTAGTCGATCTCAAAGTCAGGAATGAAAAATATCACGCCTTCATTGTTGACCTCTGCGACTTCGACACTGTACTGTGGCGAGTCTAGGATAGTGTAAACATATCTTAGACATTCGTCCAACGAGTTAAACGGTCCCAAAGATTCGCCGAAACTCTGATGAGGGGTGAAGTTTATAAACCATTCCTTTTGTCTGTTGCTGGAGATTTCTAAAATAGTTTTTTTCTTTCGTCCTCTCGTCATGGTTGACTAATCTTATACTATGAGTAGAATAGATTGCAAGAAATATTTTAACGAATAACGAAGGATATGAAAATAATGGATATAGAAGCGTATAATTACAAAACCGAACCCTACGACCATCAACGAGAAACTTTAGCCAAGAGTGCTCACAAAAGTCTTTACGCACTTTTCCTTGAAATGGGCCTTGGTAAGTCAAAAATTCTGTTAGACAACGCCGGTATTTTGTTCGAGCAAGGAAAAATTACTGGACTTCTTATTGTATCACCAAAAGGCAATTTAAGAAACTGGGACGTGCATGAGGTCAACAAACATTTACCGGACCACATACAAAGAAACGTTTTGGTTTGGCAGCCCAACCACACAAAACAATGGCTTAGAGACTATAAAGAAATGGTTGAAGGCGACAGCGACGGAATACTAAACATCTTTTTAGTCAACGTCGAAGCGTTTGCTACTGTCAAAGCGTGTAAGTTTGTGGAAGAGTTTATGGTTGTTCACGATGTAATGATGGCCATTGATGAATCCACTACGATAAAGAATCCGAAAGCTAAGAGAACGAAACATTTAATCAAGTTGGCACCTCTTGCTGACTACCGAAGAATCCTTACCGGATTTCCCATCACAAAAGCCCCCCTGGATTTGTACAGCCAATGTTATTTTCTGTCGCCTAACTTACTCGGCTTCAGCAGTTACTATGCGTTCAGCGCACGCTACGCCATTACTCAGGCACGTCGCATGGGATCGCACAGCTTTCAACAGATCGTAGGGTTTCAAAGGCTTGAGGAGCTGCAAGAATCCATCAAAGATTTTTCTATCCGTAAGACGAAGGACCAATGCCTGGACCTTCCTCCGAAAGTTTACACAAAGCGGTATGTTGAACTGACCGATGAACAGAAAAAAGCGTATGGAACCATGAAACAAAAAGCGTTGATGGTTTTAGACAACGAAGTATTCAGCACCATGAACGTGCTGACACAAATCATGCGACTGCAGCAAGTGGTTGCCGGCAGCTTGCGTAACGAAGACGGAGAAACAATTGTTCTTAAGAACAATCGAGTGCGCACTGTGTTAGACCTATTAGAAGAAACGTCTGATAAGGCTGTGATTTTTGCTGTGTTTCAAACCGACATTCAACAGTTGGAAAAAGCCATAGCGGAGAAGTTTGGTGAAGGTTCTGTGGCCTCTTATTACGGCAAGACACCGCAAGATGAAAGACAAAGAATTATTGACAGGTTTCAAGATCCAGAGTCTGAGTTGCGCTACTTCATTTCCAACCCACAAACAGGCGGTCGAGGTATTACTTTAACTGAAGCCGGTACCATGATATTTTATTCTAACTCCTATGATTTAGAATTGAGGGTGCAAGCCGAGGATCGGATTCACAGAATAGGACAAGACAAAAGTTGCACATACATCGACCTCGTATCAGAAAACACGGTTGATGAAAAAATCCTTCAGAACCTTTTGAGTAAGGTTAAAATCAGCAACGAGGTTCTTGGAGAAATAAGAAATTGGTTTAAATAAAAGGCTATAATGATGAGTACAGACACAGTAAAAGAATACCTAGAGCACCCCATGACACAGACAACCGTAGATAAAATCGTTGCGGATATGATTCCAATCATAAGAAATCATTTTGACGAAGAAGAGGTAAGCCCTTGGGAAATAGCCACTGCTTTGGTTGTGCTGTTGTCTTCTGTTACCAATACCACAGACCTTGATCGAGAGACGATGGTCGAACTAGCCACGTTTATTATGCAAACAACGACGGACCAAGGACTTTTTTCAAACCGACATTAAGTGTATGATAGGGGTATGGCGACGACCCCCAAAGATACAAGCCTTTCTTCGGCTTTTCGATACGCAATAGATCAACCCCTGGAGAACATGGCAACCACTTTTCAAGCCCTTGGTATGGAGGGTTGGGAAAAGTTCATGCGTGACATTGTTAAAGAACCTGAAAACTATGAAGCTGCGGCCGGAGAGTTTATCAATGCCCAGGGCGAAGGGTTTAATTGGGAGTATTTTCCAAGAGCCATATTTGAACAAGCCGGACAAATCGCTGGAAGTTTAGCGACCAGAGCCGGTGGCGCAGCAATTGGTGCCCAAGCGGGACCTGTCGGCATGGCGGTTGGGGCTTTATTGGGCCCAGCTTTGTTTGAAGCGGTGCAGATTGCTGGACCTGTTGCATTGGAAAGGGCAAAAAACGAAGGTAGAGAAGAGCCGAATTGGGAAGATTGGACAGGCGCGCTGGGCACAGCAACGGCCAGTGGTGTGTTAAACGCGGTTGGTATTAAAAACGTTGGGGTTCTAAACAGCATTGGTAAAGGCGCTCTTAAACAAGCGGGAAAACAAACAGTTAAAGCCGGTGTTGCTGAAGGGCTGACTGAGGGCGCACAAGGTTCATTGGAACAAATTGGCGGTTCAGCGCTCACGGCCCAAGGACTACAGTTTGATCCCAAAGCCGCCGTTGGTGAAGGTTTGTTGGGAGCCGGCGCTGGAGGAGGCACACAGATTGGTACCCAAGTGCTTGGACAAGTAGCTCCTCCAACCCAGGACGGCACTCTAGCGGTCAACCCTTTTACAAAACTTTTTGGTAAGAAGGAGGAGGAGTCTCCTACCCCTGAAGAAGTTGTTGACGAAGCGCCCGCTGTACTTGAAGATCCACAAAGACAAGCTCGGTTGGAGACGGCACAGGCTGCTGCAAAAAATAGAGCAGAGGGGTTGTATCCGAATCTGATAAAAGCCTATGAGCCTTCTGAACTAGAGTTTTTAGATCTTACTACTTCACAAATGTCTAGTGGAAACGTTGACGCACAAAGCCTTGACTCTCTCTTTCCTAAAATGATTGAAGTGGCGCAAGAAGCCGGCATTAAGGAAAAAGATGTTGTTCCTCTTGTTAAAAGAGTAATTAGTAGGGTGTCAAACGACAATGCTTATTTGACTCCACCGGAGTATGCGGACGACGAACGACTTGAGTTTTTTGACGAAGAGAAAATTTTAGGTACAGTCGAAGAATTATCAAAAGGCTATTACGACGAAGCAAAGTCCCAAAGACCTGAAATGTATCTCAATGAGCCAAAAATTAAAGGAAAAGACATCTACAACAAACCTCCTTTATTGAAAGTTGAAGGAATATCTTCGGACATACAACAATTTGACCCCTATTTTGATGCGGGCACCCCTCCACTTGGAATGGTAAAGCCAAGGTTTAGCGAAGAACAGGCCGACATTTTATTCAATTCAAAACAAGGTATGGTTGAGCCAACTTTGTTCTCGTACAGTAAATTTTTGTCTCCAGAAAACCCTTTGTTGGCAAACTTTCCTAACAAACCAGTACCGGCTGACGAAGCACTAAAGCTTTTAAACATTCAAGTTTCGCCAGGAGAGGGGGCCGCATCACACGGCGTGTTTAGTCCCAAAAAACAAAAAAACCGTTTGTTTGCTGTTAGAGCGATAGAAGGAAAGATAGCTGATTTTCTTTTAAACAAAGGAAAAGAAAAAGTTACCAAGCAAGACATCATAGACAGGTATGTAAACCACTTGTCTGGGTTTAACGGTGTTTTATTGTCAGATTTTGGTAGGAGCATCGACCAAGACGACTACACTTCTTTTGCTGTTCCGAATTTAGATGAAAGGTTCAACAGAGACACTTATTTTGGAGACAGGTTTCTTGAGATTGTTAAAGAAGAACTAACAAACGCCGATGCCCCTAATATACTTATAGATACTTTAGAAGATTCAGAGCCCGGCGAAGACATTCAAACCAGAATACTAGAGTTTCCTAGACAAGGGGATTCGGCGATGCAGAAAAAAGTGGATGATGCATTGGAAAAAGCCGACGAAAGAATGGCTGGAATAGTTTCTCTTAATTCTATGTTCTTTCCTTCCGATGCTTTAGCAGGAAGGCCGATTGAACCTTATGAACCAAAACACGGCGCCACCATGCAAACGTTTATGGAGTTTCGAGGAGACGGCACCCCTGCGTTAAGAAGGTTGGGCGAAGACATAGAGGTTGTTTTAAACTATGATGCGGAGATTGATCCAGAAGGAGAAGCCAGATTGTCTGAGCTTCCTCCCGGCATAGATTTAACCGCTCCTACAACCGAACAGCTTAGAAGAATCGCTTCTTACCAAGAAGAAATAAAACGACGCGACCCTGATTACTACTCTTACAATGACGACACACACCATTGGATTGGACCAGGAACGGTGGCGTGGATGCGTGGGGGTATGTTTAGCCATGGACCAGACGGTAAATATTCACTCACCAAGGGCACAAACATGACCGAAATACAATCGGGAGCGCATGGTTGGGTACAGAGCTCCAACCCAAAATACAGTGACTTTGTTTATAAAAGCAAGGTTGGGGGAACCAAACTCACAAATGAAGAGGTTATTAAGCTAGACAACGGAAACGTTTTTAGAAACGCTTTGGACAACATGTTCAGGGCCGGTGGGGGCCTAATAAGCACTCCGAGTGTGGTTTTGGATTCTTTGTTGCCTAACTTTGACCAAAAATCTTTTTTACGACCTGAATGGATAGCGCAAGACACGCAAGACAAATTGGATCACTGGGACTATCGTAGGGCTATTAAGTACACGGTTCCTGAACGCGTTTTTGAAGAAATGGAGCCGAACTTAAACAAAGCTTGGAAGATAGTCGATGAAATGATATCGAAGACAGCGATGAAAAACATGAAAGACGAGTTTCGATTGCATGAAAAAACGCCTGCTTTGTCTAGGGCAACAGAAATGCTCAACCAGCTGCGTTTGTTGGGAATGGACCTTACTAAAGAAGATACGGATGCGATGATAGATGCTTGGGTTGGACATACTTTTCCTTTTCTCTATAGCCCAGAGGTTTTCGTTCAACGCGGTCTGTTGGATGCGGATGATGTGAGTGACCCAGAAGTTGAATCGGTTGGAGAAAGTATTCGGATCTTTTTAGACAACGAAAAAACTTTGGCGACCAAAGCTAAACAGAAAGAAATCGCTGAGTTGTATAAGCCGCTTTTTGAAGAGGCTTTGATACACAACCCCGCTCTTTTTGAAGTGTATAAAAAAGCGTCTAATCCAGACACTCTTCCAACCATTGAAGAGCTTAACCTCTTGCGTTCAAGAGAATCTGCGGCCGTTGCGACGGGTCCTGGTGTAACGCCTGATTTGCCTTTAAAGAGTGTAAAAGACTGGGCTAGGGCTATGGTTCAACTTACAATTGTAAAAAGTCTTATGCACGATCCCAATGTGACTCACCTTTATATTCCTACTGCCAGTGCTGGAGGCGGTCCGCCAATTCCTTACCTAGAGGCTATTAACGAAGCTGAACAAATAGCCGAAGAGTTTGATTTGGAGTTTAAAAAGATAGCTGATTTTATAGGGTCAGTAAAACAAATGGACGGCTCCATTAAAGAAGCGCCTGTGAATGTTTTTGCATTGGAAATCGCACCGCTTCGAGAAATGCTTATCGAAGGCGGTGGATTTGAAGGTAGGATGCAAAAAGGTGGTTTGGTCAAAGGTTCTTCACCTGTGCATGAGGTTCTAAATCTGGGCGATTACGGACGTAGGTTTATTTAATATTCTTAAATATGTGTTTAATGACTTCGATTGTCCATCCGTTGCCAAGCATCTTGTAGCGTTGTGTGTTGCTGACGCCTTCGGTGTAATTATCGGGTACTGTTTGTAATCTCTCGCACTCCAGTGGTGTGAGTTTGCGCCAACGCGTTTCGTCTTCCGCAACCTTTGGCTGTCGATGACCGCCTTGCATGGTTGTCAAAGTGGGCGATTTGCCTTCCGGTGAGTACACGCGTTTGATGATGTCAAACCCTTTGATGTCTGTTGCTGTGCCGACTTGAATGGGCTTGTTGAATACCAATTGCCTTCTGTGTTTTTCGAAGTAACTTTTAAGGTTTCCGCCTTTGAAGTAGTTGGCATCGAGGCAATGCGATTTGTCTCGGTCCGTAAACCAGTCCGAGTCTTCCAATATGTCTTTTAATACGATGCCACGATCTTCAGGCTGTTCGACGCCTTCTATGTTGGTCCAATAATATCTTTGCCGGTTTTGTGCGCTGACTAGCGAACTGTTGATGAAGATGGGTTCGACACCGAGTTGCTCTGTGATGATGTCGAGATACTCTTTTTTCATACGCACGTTTTCTAATAGAAAGTGTTTTGGTTTGCACTCTTTTAACAGTCTTACGAACTCAAAGAACAAAGCGGAGCGGGGATCGTCAAAGGCCAATTGATCGCCGGCAAAGGAAAATCCTTGGCATGGCGAACCGCCCACTAAAATGTCTATGGGGGGCAGGTCTTTTGCGAATACTTTGGTGACATCGCCCAGTTGTATCGTATCCGGATAGTTTTTTTGCGCGATTTGTATTGGATATTTGTCAATCTCTGATGCGAAATATTGTTTGATGGGTATGCCTAGTTGGTCAAGAACGATGCGAAAGCAACTCATGCCGTCGAACGTGCTCAATACCGTTTGTGGTTTCAGGTTCATTTTTTTCTCCGTGTGTTTAAGTGTTGTGGCCTCATTGTTTACTAAAATCCACTTGGGAGAACTAAGCGCTAATCTTTAGTAAACTTTTTACAAATCTACGAACTGAGACCACCTCTTATCCGTAGAACTTAACGCGCTTAGTTATAGTTAATTGACTAATTATATAGAACTAGTCCCATAGATACAAGTATAATTGTGGAAAGAAATAGGTCGAGTACGAATTGTACAATTTGACGTTCGTTGAGTTTTTTAGGGACGAAGGACCAGGGACTTTTGGTCATTTCCCACAGTTTTCTTGCTGTTTCCATGCGGTGAGCTCCAATTTATAGGCATAAAGGTTCAATTTCTAGGGGTTTTGTGTTGATTTATCCACCGCACCTCAAAAAAACGTAGAAGTTCACTAGAAGTTAGGTAAAAATCGAGGTATGGTACGCCTGAAACCCTTTAAAATCAAGGGGTCTTGTTTTCCTATATAGACAACTACAACCTAACCTGAACTTCTGTTTTTGAGATTTTACAAAAGACTAATCAGAATTTTTTTTCAAAAAGTGAGGTGCGGAGGTGCGTTTTGGATGAAAGCCTTTGTTTATAGGGGTTTTCACCTAACCTGAGTGAGGTGCGGTGGAGGTGCGGTGGGTGCGGTGAAATATCTTTACTTATTTTTACTTTGATGGGTATAATTCAAACATGCCAAAAGGAACATCAGGAAACATAAAAGGCCGAAACGATAAACACTTGACCAACAAGCAAATCAAATTTGCGAAAGAGTTTGTTTACAACGACGGATCTAAAACCCAAACCGAGTGTGCAATCACAGCCGGATATAGCAAAGAAAGTGCTCATGTCCGAGCATCAGAACTTCTAAACCCACAAAAATATCCTGTTGTAGTCAGATACATAAGAGAACTCCAAGCAGAAGTGGATCGTAAATACGAAGTTACGTTTGGAAGACATGTTAGAAAGCTAGCAGACATTCGAGATCAGGCTCTTGAAAAAGGGAATTTAACGGCTGCGGTTTCCGCGGAAGTTCAAAGGGGAAGAGCGGCCGGTCTTTATGTTGAGCGTAAGGAAATTCGCACAGGTTCTTTGGAATCTTTGTCTGAAACTGAGATCAAGACAAGAATTAAGGACCTGTTGTCAGACTACAAACCTCTCCTGGAAGCAGAAGAAGCAGTCTTTACTGAAGCTTCTGATTAGTCCTGTTTAACAGTCTTATGGCTCTTTTTGCCAGTTTTACAGCTTCCTCTTCTTTCTGAGTACAAAGCTCAACTTCTTGACCATCACCACAGAGCAACACATACTTGTTCTTATGTTTTATTAGTTGGTAATCCTGCATTGTTTTCACCATGTCTTTCTACATGAAGTCTCAATCTAGCTAAGTACCATTGAGCCTTCTTTAAATCTTCTATACCATTTTTATGCTCATAGCGCCATAAATATTTGATAATGTTTCCTTTTAAATAAGCTCGAAAACCCTCCGGCGTCATACTTGCTTCAATAGCTAGAACACACTCTATTCCTCCTTGGTTGTAGTGAGGAGGTCTGTTTACCATGTCTTCTTTGTCAGTCTTCATAGGCTTTTCCGGTCGCCTTTTCCCACTCCCAAACAGCATTGGCAACACAAAGATTGCTGCCTTCTATAACACCCTTAACAAACCAAGGCGCAAACTGATCTTTGTTTTCCACAAACCAAGCCCTAAACTCAGGATCGGTTTTCTTTTTATGAACGCCCTCAACATAGGGCCTCGTTGGGTTTAATCGTGTGTCGTTTTTTTTCATTTTAAGACTCACCGTAAAACTTTCGTCTCAACCACCCAGGGTATTTCCTGTAGTAATCAAAAACATTTAGATAAGGAGTTCTTCCTTCGCTTTGTCTTTCAGAAGTGTTTTCTTGATACATTCTTTGAACAAAGGTGTAGAAATTGGGGTCTTTTTGAAGGTCTTCAGTCATTTTTTCCCACTCGTTTTTTCGCCATACTTTTGTCATTTTTTCCTCGGTATAGTTTGTATAGGTCCCCTTTTAATTTTGTGGATTGTTTGTTTAATCCAATCAAAAAAATTAAAAACAGGGTCTAGGAGGTTCATGTTGGTGTTGCGTCTATCCAATCAGCTTGTGGATCAAACCTTTGGTCAAGCAGTCTCGTGTTCTTTTTGTCCCAATACAATTGTCTGATGTATCTTCCTAAACCAGCATCAGTAGGGAACTCTAAAACCAATTCTTCAAGTTCTTTAAAACCTAAAGATTGGTGCTCTTTGTTTTTTATCTTCATTATATAAGTCCATAAAATTTTCTTGGTCCGTTTGGCACTTTATCATATTCTTTTTTTGGAATTTTTTTGCCGTTGTAATAATAAACCTTCTTCCACTCTTGTTTTTTATCTTTGTTCATTTCCCTGTTAAATAAAAACCATAGCCTACGATAGAAGCGCATAAAAAAGACTGCACAACAGCCGTGGTGTAGTTAAGTGAAAAAAGATTGTTAAACGTTCCTAGTAGGTATAGAAAATACAAATCGTTTTTGATCGGCAACGTGGACAAATCCAGAAAAACCAAACCAAAAACGATAGTTGTTAGACCGAGCAACCGCAACATCAGTTTTGCACCTTCTTATATATTGCTTTTGCTCGGCTGATAAGAATCTGGCTGACCCTAGCATCTTCGCTAGGATCAATCCAAGTTATCTCTCCCGTTGTTGGGTCTTTCTCAAAAAACACCCTACCTTTGCCCCAACCCAGCCAAACAGCACCTTTGTTGTTTTCGCCGTAGGTCACTTTTGCACCATTAGTCATTTGGACACCTCCAAAAATTCATGTGTATCAGGAGCATTTGCTCTACAAGGCATGATGCCAACAATGGCGTTGCTTGTTTGAAACACACCAACTTTTTCTGAACTACCGGCAACAAAAGACACCAGATCATTGGATCCTTTTAAAACAAGGTCTTTTAACATAGCCAAATATTTCGGATCAAAAACAACGCTTTCGTTTTCAAGATTCAATTGATCGTCTGCACCTTCCAAGGCCCAATATTTGAATATCTTCTGCCATTCAGGATAATTCCCTTCAATGACGTCGACTATTCTTGAGTTCACATCACCTTCATCTGTGATGGCGACAGCACCCATGTAGCTTTGGTTTATCATGCGCATTCTTTTTCCCTTGCTTTTTTTAAGTTCGGTGAAAAAGGGCAGAACTCTCGATGAGTTTTCTTGGTAGATGTCGAGTATCACACTTTTAAAATCTTCGTGCGGTACAGCTTCCTCATCTGTGTAACAACAAAGAACGTGGCCGTTGGTGGCTACGATGTAAACACCGCCCTCTTCTCTGCGTTCGACAAACACACTTCTTAAATAAAAACGCGCGTCTTTTGGCTTGGCTGCAAAAGCACACGCTCTTGCTAACATCTCGCCGTTTAGGTTATCTATTTGGTTCATAATTAACTCCCGTAATTAAGTTTGTTTTTACAAGCAGTGCCAACCGAAGATGACACTACCCGTCGTTTATCCGTGTAGAAAAACACTTCTCTACACTACTCAAGTCTATCAAACCTATCTTATATATCAAGTTCTTTTTACTTTATTTTGATACACTTGGCTTACTGTGGCTAAAAAAGAATCTTTATTTTGGAAAAAAGTCAAAACGAATTTAAAGTCGTTCCGGCTGATGCGTATTGAATCATGGGTTAATCTCGGTATACCTGATGTATTGGGGGTGTCCCCACGCGGCGTATACTTCACCGCTGAACTTAAAGTAACCCAAAGTAATAAAATTTCTCTTTCGCCGCACCAAATCGCATATCACGAAGAAAGAGCAGATGCGCCCGCTTTTATCTTGGCCCAGGTCCTCCGCCCTTCTACCCCTAGAAAATTCACGATGCACCTCTATCATGCGTCCCAGGTCGAGTCGTTGGTCGTCCAAGGGCTAAAAACAGAACCCATATGGACCGGGGACCAAGGTTCTTGGGCCACGCTTGAAAGTTCATGGGGCAAAGCTGTGGATAACTTTGCCATAAACTGTGAATAACCTGTGGATAACTGCTTGCTTGTCTGTTCTGACAAAAGTTTCCCAGGGCGTCCAGGGCCGCATGGGGAAGGCTCTGAAACCCTTTGTTTACAGGGCGCTTGCTTGTCTGTTCTGACAAAAGGGCGTCTTCCCAGGGATCCAGGCCGCAGCAGCAAACTGCAACGCAGCTGTTGGTAATACAACAATGGGCTTGAAGCCCTTGGTCCGTGGGCGCTTGCTTGTCTGTTCTGACAAAAGGCCCGGCGTCCCCTGGGCAGCGGCTGGTGCACGAAACGTAGCTATTGGCGCTTGCT
>Ga0209756_1001075_pt1 | contig 25668 bp, 23 predicted proteins | sample ETNvirenome_6_85_FD_184071 | JGI IMG/M metagenome (GOLD analysis project Ga0209756, IMG submission 184071) | Marine viral communities from the Pacific Ocean - ETNP_6_85 (SPAdes) (version 3) | ecosystem: Environmental > Aquatic > Marine > Oceanic | place: Pacific Ocean | collected 2013-06-19 | reverse complement strand
ATCGATTCCTTGTACTTCGTGTCCTAATTCTTGTAATTTTTTATATACGCGAGAGCCAATATATCCTCTATGCCCCGTCACCAAACATCTAGCCATTATTTTTTTCCTTTGTTACTGCGCCTTCAATGTCTTTCCAATCGTATTTTTCTCGGATCTCTAAATTTTTGTCCCAGACTGCTTTCATAATGGTTGGATTCACATTAACATTTTCAAATAAACTTATGAAAGCATTAAGATCTTTTGGAAAACATTTGCCACCAAACCCTACTTTACCATCGTGCCCAGGCACATCTAAATGTGAATTTCCAATTCTTCCGTCTGATACGAATCCGCTCATTGCATCTTCCCAATTCACATTTAATACGTCAGCAGCTTGTTTTATTTCATTTATAAATGAAACTTTAGTGGCAAAAAAGCAATTGGCCATATATTTTATAAATTGGGCAGTTGTTACGTCAGTTTTTATAATTTTTACGTGAGGGAATCTAACTCTAAAAAGTTTTTCTACTTTATTTACTAACTTATCTTCTCCACCTAAAACAATTCTTGATGCATTTATAAATTCTAATCTTGCGGAGCGCTCTGTTAAAAATTCTGGGCTGTGAACTATATTTAAATTTTTATACTTTGCAATAATTCGCTCCATCGTTCCCGGGATTACAGTTGATTTAATAATAAAAATATTATCTCTCCTCTCATTGACTTGAGAAACTTGATTAAATACTGAGTATATTATTGATAGATCAATCTTCCCTCCGTGTACAGCTTCCATCGGTGTGGGAACACACACAAAGATATAATCTGAGCTATTTACCACTTCTGATAGTGAGTGGGTGGCTTTTCTTGGATCGACATCATAAATTTTAATTTCTGCGTGCAGTCCAAATCCAAATGCCACTGCTGACCCAACAAATCCGTTTCCAATTATTCCTATTTTTTCTATCATTGTTCCTCCAACATTCTATCATGTTTTTTAATTTCTTTTTCATTTTTTGTGCGATTCTTTGAGTGCATTCTATATTTGTATAGCGGCATGGGGAAATTAAAAATTTTATATTTCTGTGTAAACCTTCTTAACAGTTCATGACCTTCGCGCATTTTAAAATTTTCGTTATAAAAACCTATATCACAGAGCGATTCATATGTAAACATTATACCACAAGCAATTGATTCCTTGAATGATGAATGCCTGCTAATCAACTGGCCCGTTTCATTGGTCTTAAAATAATCACACGCAATTGCTTGATAAAAATGTTCCGTACCCATTACTCTTGACCCAGAGTTCATATCTAAAAAAGCAGATAAAAAATGAAGAAAATGTTTTGAAACATAATCATCTGCATCGACTCTAACAAAATATTTTCCAAGAGCATTTTTAAGAATCTTGTTTAATGATGCTGGTAGTCCTATATTTTTTTTATTATTAATAAATCTAACATTTAGATATTCTTTATGTAATTCATTAAATTCACTTAAATCTTCTTCGGGATCATCATTTACAATAATAACTTCAAATTCGTTTTTGGATAAGGTCTGTTTGCATAGGCTTCTAAGACAACGATGTAGCCATTTTTTTTGTTTATAACAACATATGCCCACCGTTACCTTATACATTATTTCTCCTTGCTTTTAAAAAGATCTTGTTTATTCACTTTTATAACCACTATACGGAAAGTCCGTTCCCATAAAATCAACCATAACACGCTTCAAGTTAAATGCATCTTCTCCCGGAGAATTAACACCATTAATGGCACTTGGGCAAATACTAATTCCCCTTTCTTTTAGTTTGTCTATAACTCTTTGATTATAATGTTCTGCTTGTCCTTCTGGATATGAGAAGAGGTCAACTTTGTGCCCCAGGTTAGTTTTAAGGTCCTCGATACATTGTGTTATTTCATAATCCAATTCTTTGTCTTCCAAATAAGATAATATCTCATGATTTACAGTGTGTCCTCCAACTTCGCAAAGAGGAGACTTGTCAAGTCTTTGTACATCTTCCCAAGATAAATTCTGATAATTGTCTGCTATCATTGAAGCGCCAAACTGTGTTGCATTCTTTATATCTTTTAAAATTCTTTCGCGAACTTTGGGAGGTGCGGCCTTGAGGAATCTTTTAATATCGATAATACATTCAATTTTTTGATTGTCTGTGGCTAAACTATACTGTTTTGTCTCATCTAGTTCTATCCGAAGGTTCTTTATTTTTGCGTGGTTGATCATATGCTCAAGTCTGTCGACCCAATATCTTCTAGATGTTGCAACCATACCCGTGGTAACAAAAAAAGTTGCAGGAACTTCTGTTTCCTCTAGGATTGGCAAAGCTACATCATGAATATTTTTAAAAGAGTCATCAAAAGTAACAGTTACGAGGCCGGGCGTGAGTTCTTTTTTTTCATTCAATATCCGCACCATGGTGCGAAGAGGGACGGGATTCAAGTTCTTTTTGATATATTTCATTTGTGCTTCAAAGTCAGAAGCAGCTATGTGCTTGCATGAAAAATTTTCAACGCCGCTAGATTCTGAATTAGTTACGCCATGGTACAGCAAGATGACTGCAACCTCTTTCTCCTTAAAATATATATCTAAATTTTCTTTTGCTTTCATTTTTTTATCAAGCGACATCGCACTATAATATTTTCCAACTTTCTTTTGAGGGTCAGATTTAGGTGTTTCGCCAGTTTTAATAATTTCAGTAATAACCCCTTTCATCATATTAGTAGCTAAAAGAGTTGTCAAATATCTTATATGAAAAACTTCAATTTTTCTATCAACACTTATTGTCTTTTGTTTAATAACATCGCCGGTATCTAATTTTTCACTCAAAAGATGTATAGCTACTCCTATTTTATTAAATTCTTTATTATACAAAGCCCACAAGTCAGAATCCAAGCCCCTATATTCCGAAATATAACCGCGGTGTATATTCAAAGAGCAAATTTTAGCAGTAGAATAAACTGCAGCTTTTAATAAGCCGACACCAAAAGAAATAATAACATCAGGTTGTACTTTTTTAATATGTGATATACATTCTTTATTGTTGCAAGTGTCATATGTTCTAATGCGCGACTTTATTTTCTTAGAGAAATGACGTGGCGAATTCTCAAAAAACTTCTCTTCAAATTCTTCTTCTTCTTCCTGAAAAAAGGGGCCAGTTTTGTAAGGCTTAATTAGTTTTTTGGTTTCATATATTACATGCACATCATTAACAACCTTAGAAAGTTCATTAATAAAATATGTATGATGTTTTGTGTCAGTAGTTAATATTACTAATCTCATTTTATACTTAATTGATCTCTGATTTTTGTAGTCTTTAAAGTGTGATAAATAGAGTCTTTGATGCGGTATGGTTCTGCTGGGGCAGCTGTAATTTTATTTTCTTCATATAAATTTTCTACATAATGAACCCTAGGATCTTCTTTTCCATATACCTCTTTAGCCAAGGTAAGCCATCCAGGTGGGTAAAGTATGCCGCTCTTTTCTTTAAATTCATATTGTTTTGTATGATCTAATATTCTATAATAATCACTTCCTGGTATTCCTAAATATACAAAAGTGTCAGCAGTGGTGGGGTTGAGTTGATCAATAAATTGTCTAGTCATTTGGCGATCTTCTTCAGTTTCGGAAGGTAGGCCATATACCCACGTTGTATATGATGTTATTCCATTTTTATGAATAATTGGGAGTTTTTCTATAAAGTCTTTTCGTGTTTCTCCCTTCCTCATATATTTAAGCATTCTTTCGCTGCCACTTTCAATACCAATATAAAGGCCAACACAACCCGCTTTGGCCATTTTTTCAATAAGTTTTGGCGGAAGATTGTTTACTCTAGTTTCACAAGCCCAAGAAATATTAATATTTTCAGATATAAGGATATCACAAAACTCTTCTACTCGCTTTGGCTGCACAGTGAAATTATCTTCTCGAAAATATATGCCTTGGGCGCCATATTTAGATTTTAAATCAGAAATGTAATTAACTAAATTAACAGCATTAATTGCTCTAAATTTAGTATTGGCAACCCCGCAAAACATACATGAAAAGGGGCAACCTCTTGTAGAGTTAAGAGTAATTACTGGCTTGATATCATTATCAAACATTTCTAATCGCCAATTATAAGGTTTGTCTATAAAATGTCGAAAATCAGGCAATGGAAGCTCATTGATGTCGTCAACTCTGGCACCACCTTTAATAACTCCTTTTGTTTTAATTCTCCCTTCAACAATATTTAATGCTGTTATTTCCCCTTCTCCACAAACGATATAATCAAAAAAATCAATTAATGTTTCTGGTAGTTCAATTGCATGAGGGCCCCCAACCATAGTAGGTATATTTGGATGGCGTTTTTTAATCTCTTTTATTAAAGCAGTTCCTCTGAAATAGGAAATTGTTCCCATATACATACCGATAAAATCAGGCTTATACTCCTCGATTTCTTGGAAAACATCAGTTGGCTTTTCATTGCGAATAATGTGACAAATCGTGGCCGTTGCTTTTAAACCTGTATTTTCTTCTTCGTGGCCGGTGCCAAAATGATATAAATCAACTATTCGCGTCTCGTGGCCGAATTTTTCCAAATATGCGCTGACATAGGCCAATCCCATTGGAGGTCGGCCATCGCCCATGTGCATTGCTGTCTCATCTGAATTTGGTCTAGGGGCAGCTACTAATAAAACTTTCATTTTGTCATATCCTCTTTTATAATGGTATCTTGGGATATATCAAGTTGTACCACTTTTCCAACTATTTTAGTTATATTTTCAGGAGATAGGCCAACAGCAGGGCGTTTAAGGGTGAGCATGTCTTCTGTTAGCGTGGCGCCCTTTTTAATATCTACAGAAGCAACAATGCTTTTTCTTGCTCCAATTAGAGCGCGCGTTTCACTCGGCGTTACTCCCATTTCTCCACCACCCAGCACAGTTTTAGTTAATTTTATATTTGATACCATTTTTTTCAAGTCTTCAGGTTGCACAGAAAAGAAGTGCCCAGAACCTGTCCAGTTCCTATTTAAAGTGTAGTGTTTTTCAATGACCCTAGCTCCCATTGCAACCGCTAGTGCTGGAATAATCATGTTTTCGTCCGGACGTGTATGATCCGACAGTCCTATAATGACATTTGGATATCTCTTTTTGAGCGTGTTTATCCGATTCAAATTGGCATCTTCATTTTCTGTTGGATAGCTTAATGTGCATGCCAACAAAACTAAATCAAAATTATTTTGACCAAAAATTGTATCAACTGCGGCATCAATTTCTTCAAGCGTGGCGGCGCCGGTAGATAAAATCATTGGTTTATTAAACCTAGCTATAGATTTCAATAAAGATAAATTATTAATTTCACAAGAAGGAATTTTATACAACTCCATGCCCAGTTCGTTCAACATGCTGGCGCTCTTGAGATCAAAAGGCGTAGAGAAGGGAATTATATTTCTTTCTTTGGCATAATCAAAAAGTTCTTTATATTCCTTTTGACCAAATTTATCTAAATTTTTGTAATATTCTAACTGTGTTGATTTTTCAGTGCCCCAATAAGCGCCAGCTTTGCTAGTAACGAGCCTTTCCGCTTTATAAGTTTGAAATTTAATGGCGCTAGCGCCTGCCCAAACTGCACCATCAATCATTTGTTTGGCTATATCCAAATCGCACATATGGTTGCATGCTGCTTCCGCTATAACAAAAACATCTTCATTTTTACCAATTCTTTTGCCAGATACCTCTATAAAATCTTTTTTTGTAAAGCTATATCTAGCACGATTTAAATCTTCAATTGTATGTACGTTTGTGCATTCATCATTAATCGTAGAAACATTTAATGGCGGCTGTTGTAGGGCCCGTGCACTCAACATTCTTAATGAGCCATTTTTTTGCCCATTTTTATTAACAGTGAATAAGTCGTCCAATTTATTATCAAGAACATACTTTATTGCAAAATCCAAATCAATATTTCTATCCGGGTTATCTGGCTGCAAGCCTATAATATGTGTGATCTCAGTGTTCGTGGAAAAATAATTATATGCATGTTTATATACTTCAAATAAAGGAGTTTCGCCGGAAAGCTCGGGTCCTCTCAAAACACATTTACAAAGATTTTTAGACTCCACAACTTGTTTTATCTCTTCTGAGTCTGTAGAAACAACTATTTCTGTAATGTTTTTTGAGGCTTTGGCATAATTTACTGCTATTTCAATTAAAGTCTTATCCCCAATTTTTTTAAGATTTTTGCCAACTAGTCTAGTAGACCCTTCTTTTGCCGGAATCACCGCTAAAACGTTCACACTCCCTCCTTGATTATGGTTTTTACCGAATTAAAAATATTAAATATGGAAATTTCTTTCTTGAAATAAGCGCTGCAATTTTCTTTTTCAGTCTTTATATATTTTAGCATATCTTCAATTTTTTTTAAATTACAATTAAGAAAATTATCTGGGTATTTAATCCATTCCGGCAAGAAACTAACATTTATATAGTAAGGCTGTTTTTCATAGTTCAATGAGCAAGACTCAATATCTGTGAAATAACTCTCCCACCCAACATGACTGCCGGACATATTAAACAGTCTATCACAATATTTCATTGCACTAAAATGATCTTGCGAATCTAATATTTTTGCATTCGGGAATTGCTTTTTTAAATAATCATATTGTGGCATATGTACATTGCCAATCCGTTTATAAATACCCGAATACCAACTTTGATTTTCGTGAAATACATAGTCATGAGGATAAGTTTTAATTAAAAATTCAATATTAAGTTTGGCGCCCAATTCATATAATTTTTTAAAATTTACTGTGTTCTCGTGAAAATAATCTTTGTGAGCGCCAGGATTAGATGGCATTACCAATATCTTAATAGAAGCATCATTTAGCTCATATTTTTTATAAAATTGCTCTTTATCCAATATTTTTTCAACCATGTATGGCTGAAATTCATCCAAATAATTATCATAATGAGGACTACCGGTCACAAAAATTTTGTTGGCATCATGGCCCATCTTGACCAGCCATTGCTTCCAAATTGTCCCCTTGACAAAAAAATAATCAGCAAAAAGTCTAGCATTCGTTAAGATATCGGCTCCACCCACATCCCATACGGCAACTGGGCATTGAGCTATTTGGCCGGCGCGGCCTTTATTTTCTATTGGAAGCGGATAGCGAGTTTTAGGCGCAATATGCACTGCAGTTAATATTATTTCATATTCTGAGGATATATCATAAAGATGCCCCCAGTCTTTTATTATTTTTAAATTGGGGACATTCCGAAAAATGTTTCTATCTAATTTAAATTTGTGAAGAGTGTCGTTTGATTTAAATTCTTTGTTTAATCTTATATCATTGCCAAACATTAATAAATCAGTCTCAAAGTGTGTACTTAATAAATTATATAAAGGGATGCCATCATAAGGGATACTACTCCAAAAAAAGTCTCCAAGGAAAACAGCTATTTTTTTGTTTCTAACCATTCGATTACACGATTTCTCCATTTTATCACAATTGGGTCTTTAAAAAAGTCTCTCGTGGATGAACGGCCTACGTGAGTAAAAATTGGAATACCATCCAGTTGGTGTTCTTCGCCTCGCATATCTTCAGTCATAAAAAATATTTTTTCTTTATCCAATCGAGGGCTAATAATTGGGAGCGCTGTGCCGTCATATCCTGCACTTTTTAATTTATAAGGCAACTCCCACGCCGTATCTAAATAAATTTTATCCCCAACCTTTCTTCCAAACAATTTTGCATTTTCTTCAGTTAAAATCAGATCAGTAAGCTTTGGCATAAAAGAAACACCAACTTCTTTCACTGGCTTTATTTTAAACAAGACCATGATTGTAAAAGGAAAATTATAATAATGGTGGTGATCTTTCTCTGTGCCTGCGCCCACAATAACCTTGTTGTTTTGGAGTTCGTTAATTAATTTAATGTCCCAATCTTTCTCTAAGAAGGCGACGTCGCAATCAACAAACATACCATACTTAGCATCCATATGTTCCAATACTCTGTCCAAACAATAGCCATGGCCTAGGCTAGAAAAATGCTCTGAAATTGCATCTATAACTTTAATATTAAAGATGTCGTTATTTTTTGTGAGATAGTCTCTGTTTACTGTTGGTTTATTAATTCCCAACAAGAATTCTACTTTATTTATATCACTCACAGTGTGTTTAACTGTGTGCATTAAAAAATCAACATATGGCTCACAATTGGGACCACATGCAATTCCTATTTGTATCTTGTCCATTTTTTCCTATAAAAAGTTAATATCTTTAGTTTCTTCTGGGTGTGTCATAAAATCTATTAATTTGTTTGGCTCGGCCAGTTTACAACACATCTGACACTTTGACTTATAGTCTAGGCTTCTAACATATTTAATTGCTTCTTTTCTTTGTTCTGAATTCCAAATCTCTTTAAAAGAAGATTTATATATGTTTCCAAAAGACGATTTCTTGTTCATTGGGTGATACGTACAGACCTTAACTTCTCCAGTTGCATCTAAAATGGGCTCAAAAAAGTGCCCCTCGCAGCTTCTAAAATTATATGCGGTCCCATTTTTAAAATCATATCTTTTATCATCACTTAAATTAATTTTAGTGTTTTTAGTGTTGCTGTCCAAATAATCCCACACTTCTGTATTAATCTCTGCTGTACCCGTTTTTTTATAAGCCACTTCAGCCTCTTTATAATAGCGCGGAAGGATCGGTCTAAATTGCAAATAAGCAATATCTTTCGTTTCATTTACCCAATCCACCAGCTGTTTTGCATGCTCAATCGTTATGTTCGGACCTACATTACAATTAATTCCAACCTTAACTGGATATTGAGCTAGTTCTTCTACGTTCCTTTTAATTACTTTTACGCCGTCGACTTCTTTCCATTCTTTATATTTCTCGGCATCTAGAGTGTCTAAGGATATACGAATCCATTCAAAATTTTCACCTATTATTTTGTTGTACTTTTTTTTATAAACGGCATTGGTCATTAATCCGAGTTGAAGGCCTACTTCTTTGGCATATAATACAGCTTCTTCAAAATGTGGATAAAATGTCGGCTCACCTTGTCCTGCGTATGTAATTGCCTTGCCTCCCATTTCAGCAAACTCCTTAAGATATTTTTTAAGCGCCTCTATTTCTAAATGGGCGCCAAATTTATTATCTCTTCCATTTTCCGTAATGCACCAATAACAAGCCATATTACACTTGTTTGTTAAGCCAACTTCCATAAAAATGGGACAATCTGTGTCTCCAGTGGAAAGATACTGGTGTAACTTATCAAAATGTAAAATTAATTTTGCTTGTGTGCCAAATGGGTTTGCGCCTGAAAATCTTACGTATTCATTACTCATCTTTAATATTCCTTTTGATTTTTAATTAACATTTCTATTCCATCCCATATGCTATATTTTGGCTTAAACCCCAAATTATTTAATTTTGCAACGTCCAAATACATATCTTTAACTTGTACTGTTTTATGAAAATGTGGTGGTTCTACAGAAATAAAATTACTCTTTGAGTTTGTTCGTTGTTTAACATAATTCATCATATCTATAAACCTATGTGGTGTCCCGCTTCCAATATTAATAATTTCATTTAAAGGAGCTTCTTTCACAACAAGATTTATCGCACGACATACATCTTCTACATGCATAAAATCTCTTATATCTTCACCAGAATTATATAAATTAATGTCTTTACTATTAACAACCTCTCCTATTAAATATTGTAATGCGTTTCTTTTTTTAGAAACTTTTTTATCTTCTATTCCATATATATTACAAAGTCTTAAAATTCTATAATTAATATCAAATGTTTCGCAGTAAGATATTAATAATTGTTCAGCCGTCCTTTTAGTAATAGAGTAAAATCCTTTAGGGTTACAACAAGATTCTTCTTTAGCAGGAAGATCATCGGTCTTACCATACACAAACCATGAACTAATAAAATTAAAGACTATATTTTCTTTATCTCTACATTTTTCCAGCACGCTAACTAATAAATTTAAATTCGTATTAATATCCAAGTGTGGATTCTCAAATACATTATAATTATTATTAGTACTTATAAAATATATAATATCCTTTGTTTCTGAAGAGAGTTGAAAACGTGGGACAGTCAAAGACTCAGTAGCATATATATTAGAGTACACGCTGCCTATAAATCCTGTGGCGCCAAAAATTGCTATCTTCATGTTTCTTTCCTTTTATTACAAGACAATAAAATATATAATTGTGGTGGTGCGTTAGCCAATGTACCAGCTTTGATGTGGACAATCTCATCACTGGTACCGCCCCATAATGCCTTCATATTATATGATAAATCAAAATATTTTTTAATATATTTAATTGGCAAAATTTCTGGTATTTCTTCGTAAGCGGCTTTTACTAAACTAGCAAAATCATACTTTTCTTTATTATATGTATGTTTTTTCATTTTTCTTAGTGTACTTCTCCTGTGTTTGGATCAACTTTCATTCCTTTTTTATACTCCACTAGGTTTTTATGATTAAGGTTCATCCAAGCACTGTCTCTTATCTCTTCAAGCTTTTTAGAGGGAACAGGCGTATTTATCATGTTCGCTTTTTGCCAGTGCATTCTATCCGGATTGAAATCTCTTGGTAAATGTCCTTTTCTTATTGCCTCATCAAATATTGGAGTTCCAGGCAACGGTAAAACCAAAAAGAAGCTACTAGCATCTAGACCATCATTCATCCTCTCATGAGCGTAATTAACCGTGTTCATGACCTCTTCGAGACTTTCGTCGGGGTACCCTATCATAAAGTTGCCAGCGACCCTTAAACCCCTCTTTTTACACGCTTTTATCAAACCAGAAACATTCGAATTATTTATATCCCATTTATTAGAACAATACTTTTTGATAATCCTAGGATTCGCAGATTCAAATGGCAAAGCAATATCTCTAAAGCCTGCAGCAACTAAAAGTTCAATTACTTCAATATCAGGCTCACCATTTTTTAATAAGTGAATAATATTGACACCATTAACGTCTAATATTTCAAATCCAGATCCTATCATTTTCTTTATTAATCGAACACCTCTATTCTTCTTGCCAAGCAATGAATCATCTTCAATGAATATTTGCTTAACGCCAAGCTCTTTAAGGATTTCTAATTCTTGCATCACGCGCTCATCAGATTTTATTCTGAACCTTCCGATTGGGCCAGAAAGTGTTCCTTTCCCTTCTCCAGCAATGTGGCAATAAGCACAAGAGAATGGACAACCCATTGAAGTTACCATAGAAACATATTTTAATTCTTCTCCTTCCTGGAAATGGCCGCCATGAGGCCTCCCAATAGACCAATATCTTTCATTTGGCAAAAGATGCCAAGCTGGTAGTGGCAATTCATCCAAATCCCAAATAATATTGCCATGTGCTCTACTAAATATAAATTTTTCTCCATGGCGGAAAGCTACCTTTGGAATGTTACTAAAATCTCTTACACTCTTTTCAAATAAACGACAAATCTGCACAACTGTTTCTTCTGCTTCTGATAGACAAATTACATCAAACCCGGCGTCAAAAAATTTATCTGTCCTATTTCTAGCGTTAACCCCGCCAGAAATTAATAGTTTTTCTGGATAGTGTTTTTTTATTATTTTTGCAGTTTCTAGAACCATGGTTTCTTGGTGAGAAAAAATTGATGTCATTCCAACAACATCACAATCAGATATTTCTTCTAATATCCTTTTGTTAGAAACGCCGGTTCTTAACATGCCGCTTGGCAGTGGAGATGACCTGTAAAATACCTCTTTTAAATCGTCTCTTTCGTTTCCAACACATGCATCAAAAACTTTTACTTCTATACCAGCCTCAATTAAGGCCCCGCCGAGCATTGGATAAGCAAGAGAGCCATTTGGTTTACACATTGTATCAGACCAGTTTTGTTCTGGAGGATATAATAAGGCTACTTTCAAATTCTTTCCTTTTACTCTTTTTTAGTACCAGAGATTAAAATATAAATCTGCGGAGAGTCAGGCCATAAGGTTATTATATTATACGAGATATCAAAATATTTTTTAATAAAGTTTATTTCTAAAACTTCTGGCACTTCTTTAAAAATAGATTTTTTTATATCTTCATAGCCATATTTAGTAACAAATTTTCTAAATAATTTGAAGTCCTGGTTACTTAAAAATGAATCATCCCACGTCGTCGACCAAAGAAAATTGTCATTTTCATAAGCATATTCTTGTTCTCCATCTTTGATCCACCCTATCTTATAATTATCGAATCTCCAGTGGTCTCCTAGTCCCCAATCTACATATAATTTTCCACCCTCATTAAGATTCTCATAACACCTTTTAATAAAATCTTCAGGGTCTTTTGCAAAATAAGCAGTACGAGTACAAATAATCGTATCATATTTCTTTTTCAATTTCCAGCCATCGTTTATATTCCAATTGTTTAATTGCATATCATATAAATCGCCATCAAACCACTTATTATTGACGAAGCCTAAAAGAGCAACCTCTCCTCGTGGCACAATATAGCCTTTATAAAAATCATATACATACGGATCAGAACGGCCCATTATATTAGCCCCTTTAAAAAGCAAAACTCAATATTATCATTTTTTAAAAGCTCACCAAGTTCATTTGCTTTATCTTTGTTCAAATAATTACTGTCCCATTCACATGCATGATATACAATTTCTGTTTTTTCATGTAGTTTTAATGGTTTATAAGGAGGGCTGACATTATAATAAACTACATTTTTAAATTTTTTATCTTCATCTTTGTAATCTAAAGACCCATCAGGATATTTGTCCGGAGATAATGCCAATATTTCAAAGCCAAAGTCTTTTGCCGCCACTATGGCTTCTGGAGACATCCTCCAAGCAGGTGGCCTTAAAATGCGCTGGAACGTATCTTCTAGCTTTGCTTTTTTTACCTCCTCAAACATCCTTGTATATAAGGAGATCGCCTTATCATAGCTTATGTCTTTAAATTCATCATTATCTGATTCCTGCGGTATGCCATGATAATACCCGTGATAAGCGACTTCAAAATTATCTTTAGGTAAACTTTTTAACTCTTCACAAAATAATGGAGACTCAGACAACAGTAAAGGCTTGAGTGTTGCTATGCTTTGTCGTATTGTCCGCCAGTATGCAATGGGTACAAATAAAGTAAACTTAATGGATGGGTATATGTTTATCAGGTGACGACACTGCTCTAGTACTTTTGTAGACGATTTTGGATGCGGGGAAACATCATCTATGCTAATATTTACTTTGTACATATTATATCAACGTATTCCTTGACAACTTCATTTGTTGTTTCAGAGTATCTTAATACGCTACTTTTGTAATGTTCGTAATTGTTTGAAACGCTTTCGATCTTCTTTAAAAGCTGTTCAAAAGAAGAATACTCCTCGCCATAATTTTCGCAGTAATTTACAATACTCCCTCCATCTTTATGATATATTACTGGTAGTCCCGCTGCCATAGCTTCCAAAACATGGTTTGCTCCAGCTTCTTCAAGCGAGGCTGTTATGTAGATGTCTTGCTCTGGCAATATTTCAGCTAATCTTTGTGAGTCTACAGGACTGATATGTCGAATGTTTTTAAATTTTATATTCTCTGGTATTCTGCCGATATACGAACATTCATATTTATCATTATTCTTCAGATATTCATCAAGTTTTTGGTATAAATCAAATCCTTTCTTGGGGTTCGTAGACCAATGGTGGGTAACTAATTTAATTTTATCTTTTAAAGTCAAGTTCTTTTTCTTGTTTTTATGAAAAATAGGAAGCGGCTTATTGTTTATAATTTTGTAATTATTGCCTTTGAATCCTATCCGCTCTTTCGCCCAGAGACTTGGAAAAATTACATAATCAGATAAATTTATAGTTTGTTCAACCAACTCTGTTAATTGTGGCTTACTATGTGTTCCTAAATCACCAACTCGTTGAATAATTCTAGTATTGTATTTTCGTCTATGTTCCAAAAAATGTTGATATCTTTCTCCAAATTCATTCGGTCTAGGGTCAAAACAAAAAATTATATCAATATGCGGACCTAATTGATATACAATTTCTATATTAAGTTCTCTTAATTTTTTTGATAGTTCGGCAACTATTTTAGTTCCGCCGCCCCAAGGGCCAAATTTTGGTTTTCTATTCAAATAAACTTTCATTATTCAATAATCTCATAACTATCCAAATCAATTGAGGATCCTAATTTCTTCCAATTCCCTTCTTTGTCTATTGGTAATTCCCAGTTGCCATTTGCAACAGCCAACTCTTCAATTGAATAAGGATGTATTTTATTCTTTTTTAGATTCGCAATATCAATCCACTTATAATATAAGTCATTTTGTGCTTCCCAATAGTCGCCATATCGCTTATTTCCTCTTACTCTGGCATTTGTGCCTCTTTTGTCAGTTGCAATTACAATTGCAGGAGGAACCCAAGGAACAAAAACGTTTTTCTTTCCATGAAAAGCCTTTGTAGCCATGGCTGTAAATTGGTCTTCCTCGTTCTGCCCATCCTCTGATTGCCATCCTCCTATCATGTCGATCCATTCTTTTTTAATTAATACGTCGCCGGCGCCGCCAATCTTTCTTCCGTTTTCTATCGCAAAGATTGAATCATTAATTATAAATTTTTCATAATGCCTATTCTCTAATCGCACTTTTCTTTGTGCATCGAATATTATTGAAAATACATCATCTCTTTGGTTAAAAAGATCTACATAGCTTTGTAGCCAATTTTTTCTTATAAACTGCATATCTCCTTGTAGAGGTGCTATTAAATCTCCAGTTGCAGTATTATTAAAAATGTTCAAAGCTTCTGCGAACGGGCCCAAATGAGTAATGTTATCATATGAAGTTTTTATTTGCTTTTTATAATTTCTATTCTCTTGTTGATTAATTATAATCCAGCCGCGCTTCTTAAGAGTTTCTAAATACTCTTTTGTTCCAGGTTCGACGCTATTGTCATCAATACATATAAATTCAACATCTGGATAATTTTTTACAGACTCCATTAATGACTCGGCACAGCTTTTCAAATAGAAAAGACGATTATAGTTTATAATACCAAACGAAACTTTCATTTTTTCCTCTTAATTAACAGCCCTTGTTCATAAAAATATATATAATCTATTTCTGTGCCCAAATAGCAGTTAATAGCATCTTGGGGCGTCTCACAAATTGGCTCTCTATCGTTAAAACTCGTATTAAGCAAAATTGGCACTCCGCTCTTAGCCTGCCATTTTTTTATAAAGTTATAATACCATTTATTATCATTTTCTGTAACTGTTTGCAGGCGCGCAGTTCCATTAAGATGAACAATTGCCGGTACTTTTTCTTTTACTTCTTCTTTGAATTCCACTACAAAACTCATATAAGGACTTTCTATGTCCTTTACAAACCAATTTTTAACCTCTTCTCGTAAAATTGAAGGTGCGAATGGCCGAAACCATTGACGATGTTTTACTTTTTCATTTATAATATCCTTCATATCAGGATTTCTTGGATCCGCTAAAATGCTTCTATTGCCTAACGCCCTTCTACCAGATTCTGAGCCTCCGCCATAAACAGCTACAATTTTTTGATCGTATAATAAGTCAATAACTTCGTCATCAGTAACTTTTTGTGTTACTACATCGTTAGCTTCTATATCCTCTTGTACTCTATCATTATGATTAAATCCTAAATATGGTGTAAAATTGTCTTTCCATTTGATTCTAGGATTGTCCAAGATTTGATGCCAAACATATTGGGCGGCTCCTAATGTTAGTCCTCCATCATGAGGAGTTGGGGTCACATAAAAATTTTTATTCGGGAACCAATCAAGCAGCTTGCCCATTACAACTGAGTTTAATACCACTCCTCCAGAAAAACAAATATTATTTGTATCCGGGTATTTATTTAAAAATAATTCTATTACTTCTTTAAGATATTTCTCTGTTGCAGCCTGTAAGCCTGCTGCTAAATCAAATTTTTCTTGTTCTCCCTTTTCCGCTAATTCAACCCAAGGATGTAAATATGGATGTTTTGGATCAGTGCCAACATTCGCACCTCGTGGTTGATTTGCGGGCTTAATTCCTGCTGGGCCGAGATCTTTTGTCAGCATGCGATAAAAATCATCAAAATATTTAGACCTATCTCCGATTGCTGCCATGGCCATTACAGTGCCCGCTTGATGACCTCTAGGCCATCCAGATTGTAAACCAAATATATATCTTGTTGATCGAGTCCAAATCTGTCCAACGTTAACAACGCCGGCAGGAAAAGTATGAGCATGTTCTATTTTATTATCTTTACCCTTCCAAGCAGTAAACGCAGTAACATCTCCTTCGTTTGTTTCGACTCCGCCGCCATCAATAGTTAATATTAAGGCTTCATCATAATTGCTAGAAAAAAATGCATTTGCTGCATGTGCTTGATGATGACCAATCGCGAATATTTCACCATCATTTTTTTTGACAATTTCTTGAAGTTTTTTTAATGATTCAGAATGTTTTTCAAGTTTTTTAACTGGGTGGCTCGTCGCAAAATATTTAATATCCTTATATTCATTGTATTTATCAAACATAAATTGAACGCCATCGCCTGCCGGCTCTTTTTCGCGAATATACCTTTCATACTCCGCATGCACAACAGGTTTTCCATTGTCTAATATACAAAATGAACAATCATGTCCGGACCATGCACTAGCTATCTTCATTATTCACCTCTTATAATATCATTTACCAAATCGCACATAAAATCAATCTCACTGTCAGTTAAGCTTGGGTTGTTTGGCATATAAAACCCATATTTATCTATAATTGATGCGTTTGGCAATTCTAATTTTCCGTATTTTTTAACATAAAATGGTTGTGTTCCCATTGAGCCACAAATCATTGGTCTAACTTCAACATTATTTTTTCTTAATAATTCAACAATGATATTTCGTTTGGGATGTACAATTGGGTATGCAAAATTTGATATATAATCAGATTCGCGAGAATTTATTTTCCAATAATTGTTAACAATTCTATTCTGAAATTTGTTAAAATTCTCATTTCTTTTTTTACAGATATCATCCAATTTGTCTATTTGATTCAGGCCAATAAATGCTTGTAGGTCAGTAGATCTCAAATTAAACCCATGATAATAAAAAGTATATAAGGCATCAAACGTTTTTATATTCCATTTCTCTTGCAATTTTTCTTGTTCTGCAGGATCTAAATCTCTATCCCAGCCATGGCTTCTTAAGCTTTTTAAAATATTATATAATTTTTTATCTTTGGTTGAAACGAATCCGCCTTCAATCGTAGATATATGATGGCCAAAATACGTAGAAAAGCTTGACATCAAACCAAATGTTCCTAGCTTTTGTTCTTTGTGTTTAGATCCCATCGACTCGCATGCATCTTCGAGCAATATCACGTCATATCTATTACATAATTCTACGATCTCATCCATATCGGGAACAAACCCCAAAATAGAAACTAATATCAAAACTTGTGGCTGTTCTTGTTTGAATATCTTTTCTAAATGTTTTAAATCAACAGATAAATTGTGTAAATTTATATCACACAAAACTGGAGTTAACCCCAACTGGACCGCTGGTGATAAATCAGTCGCCCATGCTAATGATGGTACAACAACTTTGCTATCTTTTGTAATTAACTCAGCCTCTAATAAAGCGCACAACATCAACAAAATAGCTGATGAACCCGAGTTTACAAATACAGAGTGTTCTTGGCCAAGCCATTTTGACCACTTTTTTTCTAATTCAAGCGTGCGGGGCCCTTTGGTCAATCGTGGATATGTTTTTAACCAATCAACCAACTGGTCTATATCTTTTTTATCTATCGTGTCGTTTACTAAAGATATCATAAACTTTTTCAATTCCTCGCTTTAAGGGCATAAATTTAAAATCTTTGCCAAGCAGACTTAACAATTTTGATGGGCTAACATCTTTCCTAAATTGTCCATCTGGTTTTGTGGTGTCAAAATTAAGCCTAACATACTCTTTTTTACAAGCATTTTTTCCAATTTCAGCAATCTCTTTTATACTATAAACTTCTCGTGGTGCAACATTAAAATTGTCAACAACGTTGTTATCAATCATATACTTGATAACTTTTGCCAGGTCACCGCCATACATAAATTGTCGCAATGGTCTTCCAGTGCCATATAGAGAAATTTCACCATTGGATTCATATAATTTTCTGATTAAAGCAGACACAAAATGACTATTATGATGTGTGTACTTATCATATTCGCTATATAAATTGCACGGAATCAAATAACACCATTTTTTATTATATTGTTTTACATATGAATCAATCTGGACTGCCATACACCTCTTCGCAAATGCATAAGAAAAATTAGTTAAAGTTGGCGGGCCATTAAATAAATCCTCTTCTTTCATCGGGTATGTGTCAGAAACGTCTGGATATATACATGTGCTTAGTATTCCTATTAATTTTTCAACCCCGAATTCATGCGCTTTTTTTAAAATATTAGTGTTCATTAAAACATTTTGCTCAAGATACTCTACTGGATGATTAATATTGTCCATTATCCCGCCTACGCGCGCGGCTAAATGAACAACCACATTTGGTTTATATTTCTCCATCATATTATGAACTTGGCCTTCTTTGGTTAAATCAAAATCACTAGATGATATGTAAACCGCGTCTGGTATAATATCTTTTAGGTGTTTCCCAACTAGCCCACTACCTCCTGTTATTAAACAAGCTGTATTTTTCTTATTTGTTTTCATATTTTTCAACATCGGAATTAACCATAATTCTTACCAGTTCTTTAAAAGACGTTTGTGGCTCCCAACCTAATTGTTTTTTTGCTTTTGTGGAGTCTCCACGAAGTACATCTACTTCCGCTGGTCTCATAAATCTTTCGTCTTGTTTTACATACTTTGTCCAATCAGCTATGTCAATCGAATTAAACGCTATGTCTAAAAACTCTCTGATCGAATGTGTTTCGCCCGTAGAGATCACAAAATCATCAGAAATATCTTGTTGCATCATTAGCCACATAGCTTCTACATAATCTGGGGCATATCCCCAATCTCTTTTTGCATCTAGGTTTCCTAACGTTATTGTATCTGATAGTCCACATTTTATTTTTGCGACCCCATCTGAAATTTTACGTGTTACAAATTCTATCCCTCTTCTTTCTGATTCGTGATTAAACAATATTCCACTACATGCAAACATGCCATATGATTCTCTATAATTTTTTGTAACCCAATGGCCATATAATTTTGAGATGCCATACGGGCTTCGTGGATAAAATGGCGTTGATTCTTTTGCGGGGTTTTCTACCATTCTTCCAAACATTTCTGACGAACTTGCTTGGTAAAATTTTATAGTTTTTCGGTATTCTCTAATTGCTTCTAACACTCTTAAAACGCCAAGGCCAGTTACATCAGACGTATATTCTGGGATATCCCAGCTTTTACCAACAAATGATTGTGATGCTAAATTATAAACCTCATCCGGGTTACTTTGTTTAATCGCTCGAATTAGCGAATTTTGATCTGCTAAATCTCCAGTCAAAAATGTGATTTTCTCCTCTAAATGTGAAGTGTTTGTTCTATTTTTTGCAGACGATCTCCTCTCAAGACCATAAACTTTATATTCTTTTTTTAGTAAAAAATCAGCAAGATGACTTCCATCCATGCCATTTATACCAGTAATTAAAGCTATTTTTTTAGCCATTTGTATGTACCTCGTTTAAAAATTTGTCATAAGTTTTAATGTGTGTTGTTAGCTCATATTTTAAAACATTATTATACGAATCATTAATGTCTCTCTCGTTTGGACAATATGTTTCATTAGTTATATCAAATATACAATTATTTGATAATATTTGCTTTGACATACCAACATTAGTTGATATAATCGGCACCTTCAAATAAGAAGATTCTAATAATGCCTGTGGGCCACCCTCATATCTTGATGGCACAATATACAGATCACAGGCACTATACATTAAATTAATTGTCTCTAAACTTGGCATTTCTTTATATGTATATTCTATGTTCATATTATTTAAACGATTAATAATGTATTGTCTTCTCCAAGAACCCAATAAAACATGTAAATTTTTATATTTTTCTTTTAGCAATCTTAAATGTTCGCATAACTGATCGGGGCCTTTTTCTAATTTAGGAGTTTTTAAATCGCTTCCTTCTGTATCTCTTTGAAAGGACCCAACTATAAATTTGTCACTCTGTAACTCAAGTTTTTTTCTAGCCTCAAGTTTATCATGTGTCTCCCAAAATTTATTATTTATCCAATAACCTATAGTTGTAATTGGTTTACCTGTGTGCTGTCGTACAAAATCATGTGTCTGTTTGCACGGCACATGATAATGATCAATAAACTGATCGCGCAATAAAAAATTCTTTTTTCTATTTTCATCAAATTTTTCTGGTACTTCATGATGTATAGTACAAACAACCTTCTTATGTTTTAATATATGTGGCGGTATTTGTCTCCAGCACCATGGTGCAAGTATCCAAATTAAATCACAGTTTAGATTATCAAATGACGCTGTATGTTGTGAATTTTCATAAAATTCTTTACCAATTCTATCAACAATCCAATTTTCATTAGCTTTTAAAATAAAAACATTCACTTAGCGCGGCCTTCTAAGAAATTTTTATATTTTTTTGCAACACTCTTCATATTATAATCTATATTCCATTCATTTTTAATCTTTTTGCTAAAATCTAATGTAGGAGGATTATATAGCTCAACAGGCTCAAAATCCCATTCATCTTCTTCAATAATAATTGCATTTGAGCCTGCTATTTCTTTGGTCCCACCTGCAGAAGAACATATAATTTGACATCCACTTGCACGAGCATCAACAACAACATTTGGGCAGTGATCAAGCCAAGCTAAATGTATGAAATACTTAGATCTTTTATATAAAGAAATTAACTGGAGGGTACTTACGTTCCCGACGTAAAAAATTCTATTATCCTTAAAGATATCTTCGTTTTTTTCCCCAGCAATTACTAAACAATCTTTTTCAGAAGAGTGTTCCAAAAAATATTTTATATTCTCAGATAATCTTTTATGGGGCCTCCAAGAAGACGCACAGCACCAAATATTTTCATATTTATTTAATTTTGGATTTTTCAAAAGCGGAACTTTATCAATATATTCAATATCTGCACCATTGTGTATAATAATAGAATTTTTATGTTCTCCAAAATATTTTGTTATAAGTTCTTTATTAAAGTTCGATTGAAAGATTACACCATCTGCATTGTCGTAAGTTCTTTTTATATTTGTATTCTGTATTCTATAATGTTGCGCTGTATTAAAATATATACCGTCTAATCTTTGGAATAGTGGTATATCATCAAAGGTTCCTCTATAAGATTCTATAAAACACAATCTTGCATCTGGGGTTTTATTTATGTCAAAGGTCACATCTAAATACTTCATCAATTTTGAAGCAAAATGATTTGGCCCGGATGTGCTTTGCAAATCAACATTTTCTAAATGTATATTCATATTCTAGTATAAGGCTTTTTGTTTCTAATCTTTTGTGCCAATTCAAATTGTTGTTTTTCTTTGATTTTATCCACATTTAAGGGGTTTTCTTTGTTATAGACGTGCAAGACCTCTGGAATGTATTTAGAGCGCTCAGAGGCCATCTCTAGAAGCGGTAGCATGATTGCTTGATCATACGTCATCTCGTAATATTTGTCACCGTCTTTAAGATCATTTTTGTCCAAATGTTTCCATAGCTTGTGCTTAAAAGTTCTTAAATGAGAGGCTCTCCATTGATCTTGTCTGAATGTATTGTTTTTAACAACCTCTTCAGGGTATTCAGACGGCTCTACACCTTTTTGACCGCCGGGATTATATACATAACTACCATACGTCATTAGTGTATTGTCTTCATATGCATCGCAAAGTCGGCATAAAGTCTTTGAAGAAGCAAACCAATCATCTCCATCAAGTAAGATATTTATATCTTCGTCTTTACACTCTAAGACATCAATTGTTTCAACAATGTTTCTAAGTGCATATTTCTTGGTCTTGTTAACAATCAATTTAAATCTTTGATCTCCAGCAATTTTTTTCCTAACTACATCAATGGTATTGTCTGTCGACATGTCATCAACAAGCACACAAGTAAAATTTTTATATTTCTGCCTTTTAACGCTGTCTATACATTTACCAATCCATTTTTCACAGTTATAAAAAGGCACGATAACATTAAATTTAGCTTTAGTTTTATGTGAATTCTTAACTGGAATATTTAAACTAGTCTGCGCTAGATCTTCAATTTTATCCCAAAAAACATTTGTTCTTTCTTTTAAATATTTTAAAGCCGACTCTTTATTGGAAAACCATTCTTCATCTTTATGTTGTACATTAGTGTTTAATATAAGCTCACAATCTAAAAGTCGAGCTTCAATTGTCATTCTAGGGCAAGTGTCGCCGGCTCTTGGAAAAAAAATTATACCCTTTGATTCTGCCAATTTTTTAAGAAGCTCTTTATGATTGAGGCCCCATACTAATTCATAATTTAATTTATTATCTACAGCGTATTCAACCGCATCTTCAACGCCCTTAATCCATGATTGTGAATTTAATATAAGATACGTATCATCTTTTTGGGAAGTGTCAAGGGATTGAATATAATCTAGTGTTTCGCCAGAAAAAACCGAGCTTAAGACTTGATTATTAGAATTTTCTAAAAATGGAAAAGTATTATAATACTTATTCTTTTGCCCGTGAGACATCCACCAAACAGTTTTTGCATTATATAAGAAAACTGAGATAAGTTTTCCTTTATTTGATTTATCGCAATTACATTTTCCTTCTATAGAAATATGTTTTCCCGGAGATCTAAACATGCAGTATTTATAATCGTATTCTAATATAACATACTTTAAATTTTTTGCAGCGTATAACAGACAATCTTCTGATATAGAATTATAATTGCCAAATACCCAAAATGCTTCTTTGTATTTTTCCATTATCTTAACTGTTAGTTGTTGTGAGAGTGCCCTGTTACTGGGATATAGGCCACTCTCGATAATAGCTTCAGTGGTTAGTTCGGCGCCTCCCTCATATTGATTGGCGAACATATCTGCTACAAATATAATCATTCTTTATTTTCTGTCATTAATTTTGCAAACATGGCGTCAACTTCTTGATCATTTACATCATTTGAAATTAAAGATTTTACTACGTCCGTAACTTTTTTATATTGTTTCTCTGGTGTAAAATTTTCACATATGTACTTTTTAAGTTTATTTGCTTGTGATTTAAATCTACCATAGTCCTTGTGTACCTCTCTTAGCCTCATTTTATATGAACCTTGTTTGGGATAACACCACATTGAATCCTTTATTAATACATTTTCCCAAATAACCTCCTTTTGGACCGGGCCCAAATCATAATCAACTTTTGCGTAATAAGGTTTGTTCTTAGTCTTGCCTTTCTTGTCCTTTATAGGCACATATAAATAATCCACATGACCGCTCCAATCAGGTGCAATAATTGGTAGTCCATTATAAGCTGCTTCAAATATCGGAAGACCAAACCCTTCTCCATGCGCCAAAGAAATTAAAGCTTTTATTTTATCATGAGAGTATAAAGAGTTAACTTCCTCCGCGGTGAGATCTCCGTGAAGTAAATAAATTTTACATTTTTTTTGTGGATAATTTTTGCTTATATTTTTAATTCTCTTTTCAGTTTCGCGGCGGTCTATTATAGAATTATTGACAATATTCGCTTTTAATATTAATCCAACTTCTTGATCTATAAACTCTTCAATAAACCAAGATATTGTATTCTCTAGATTTTTTCTTGGTGCCCATTGAGCGTTTACTAAAAAATTAAAGCTTGTAGTTAAATTTAAATCAATTTCTTTTATATCAGTTTGTCGAACTGGGTAGTGTACTACTTCAATTGGAGTCGTGCAACGAAAGTCTTTGTTAACTACTTGGCCTGTTTTTTCACTTGTTACTGTATAGTTCGTGTTCGCATACGAATTTTTTGAAAATTGAGAAACTGTGATCATTTTATCAACAAAATTCCCCTTTTCGATCCATGTCGGGGACACACGAGTTGTTTCAATGCCGGCGGTAACTCCAATATTTATTGGTGCCATTTTTTCCCATTCATTTGGTATTGTAACTTGCATAGATATATCGTAATTTGGCGATGAATTTTCTTGTTGATAGGTCGCTGTTTTTGATACAATAGAATCTAACCAGCGTCTTTCTTCGCTATCTTCATATACCCAACCAGTATTCCCCCAATTAACAGGAATTAAATATATGTCAAACAAATCTTCGTGTTGTCTTAAGGATCTTAAAATAAAACGAGTGTGTTCACCGTACCCACTTCTGGTCAGTGCTGGCCCTCTAACTAAAACTTTTTTCATATTACCTCTTTAAATTCCCATGACTGATAATTTTTTCTATTTTCCCACGATCCTAATTCATTATGAATGTATGTAAAAAGATCATCCCACTTTTTCATGATTTTTTCATGATTATAATTAGTTATAACATGTTGACGACCTTTCTTCCCTATCTCTTCTCTTTCTTCTTTTGTCATATTATATATTTTTTCCATCGCATCGACCACTTCTTTACCGTTAAGACGATCTTCATAGATCCATGGAATTTCTTGAGATCCAATTATTGCTTTTGAAGAAGGTTCGAGGCCGATACCAAACCAATTTTCTCCATCAGTAACTTGTTCTTGAAGACCCCCAGTCATTGTTACAATTATTGGTGTTTCGCAGGCCAATGATTCAAATGTTGCTAGGCCAAATCCTTCTGCATCAGCCACATTAATTGTACAGTCAGCTAAATTATATATTTTAGCTAAAACATCTGGTGGGTATTTTTGTGTAGAGAACATCACTTCACTATTTGTTAGGCCTAATTCATTTATTATTGCCTCTAAATCTTGCCCATGTGCATCTTTTATATCGGTATGCATAACCAATGAGGCTTTGTCGTGACCTACTCTGTCTAAGAAATCTTTAAACCAAAATATTACGCTGCCGCTCTGTTTTCTTCGAGCATTTCTATTATTCCAGAAAAATATAAACTTTGGTTCACCATCATCATTTATAAAATTAGCTTTCTTGATTAAACCAGATCCTGTAAGGGCGGCGACCTCTTCTTCAGAACATTTTTTAAAAATATTTTCGTTAACAACGTGAGGAATATATTCTTTTTTAACATTTGGTGCAACGAGGCCAACAAGTTCATTAGTAACTTTAGAGATAGTTGCGATAAAATCATTTGATTCATAATATTGTTTGTTAAAGGTGGGCGCCGGAAAATTATCCCAAACATGATAGTAAATCATTGGAGCAAGAGGTCTCACTTCGTGTTCAATATGCCAAAGCCAGCCCCAAAAACGCGGGTCTGTCATAAACCAAACTATATCAGGCTTTTCATGCCTAAGAAGAGAACGTACCATTTCTTGATTACCGTATCCATCGACAGGATGAATCACCCAGTCTTCTTTCCATTCTTCTGTTTTTATTGTTTCATAATTTTCATGTTTCATGGCACCGCCCAAACTAATAAAACTATATTTTCCAGTTTTTAGCATAGCTTCAATAATATATTTTGTTTGTGTGCCAATCCCTGATGGGGAAAATGGGTGATCGCTTAAAGTTAAAATTTTAATTTTTT